>Ga0255047_10000067_pt1 | contig 64815 bp, 61 predicted proteins | sample JV7_2_1_MG_FD_183640 | JGI IMG/M metagenome (GOLD analysis project Ga0255047, IMG submission 183640) | Seawater microbial communities from Jervis Inlet, British Columbia, Canada - JV7_2_1 | ecosystem: Environmental > Aquatic > Marine > Inlet | place: Canada: British Columbia | collected 2016-10-06
GTGGTCGGCGGCTCCCTGTGTGTTTGTGAGGCGGAAGTAGTAGCGCCCGTCGGTGTCGTTGTGCCAGGCGACCGTGTCGACGCCGTCGCCAGTCCAATCTCCCGCGATGACCGTGTGTGCTTCGCTCCCGACATAGAACGCAGCATCGGGCGGCCCGGGCCCTGCGCCCATGAAGCGCATTACGACATAACCGTCTGACGCCCGGTAGAGCCCGAGGTCGTCCTTCCCATCTCCGTTGAAGTCGCCCGCGAAAGGCACTGAACCGGGAAGGGAGAAGTCGAAGCTCGACTCGGCAAACTGAGTTTGCAGCAGGTTGGACACGTAGAAGCGCCCCTGCGAGGGACGGTAGATGCTCAATGAGTCGCGCCCGTTACCGTTCCAATCGCCGGAGAGAGGTATGTCGCCGCCGATGCCGAAGAAGAACTCGATCGGAGCTATCTGTGTGGCGTTGGTGTTGGCCGCGTAGGCGAAGCCGCTGGAGGGTCGGAACATGCCAGGGGTGGAGACCCCATCACCGTCCCAATCGCCCATCAGCGGTTGATCTCCCGGGACTCCGAAGAAGAACTCGTGGTACTCGCCACCTTCCCACGACAGGTTGTCTCGCAGGTTGTACTCGAGGTTCCCCTTGACGTATCCCACCTTGTCGCAGCGGAAGGGACCGACGCACTCGGGTCCGGCGTCCCAGGGGTTGAGGTCGGGGTGATCGAACCAGGCCTGCAGGTCACTGCCGGGACTGCGGAGCCCCCCGAGGTAGACCGTCACAGTGCCGCCGTCAAAGTGATACACGTCGGCCCGACCGTCGCCGTCATAGTCGCCTAACTGGACCAGCCCGGTCTTTGGCACGTTCGTCGACCAGTAGGGGCCGGTGGAGTAACCCGTTCCGAAGCCGTTGGCCACATAGACCTGCTGGCCCACCTTGCTTATGGCATACAAATCGAGGGAACCATCTCCGTCGTAATCGCCTAGATCGAAACGATTCCAGGCGGGGCGAGCGCCGGTCGCTACCTGCACCAGCACGTTCTGGAACCCGCCTACGCCGGCCAGGATTGAAACAACCCCGTTGGCATCCACCACGTAGGCCTCCACCACACGGTCTCGGTTGTAGTCGCCCCCCATCAGCACCACCCCGTTGTTGACGCCGAGCGTGTGCTGGGCAATCACCTGAGTGAACCGGGCGGCTTCCCCAACCGTGTCCCCGTAGATCGTCACCACCTCCGTCGCCCAATCAACCACCCACAGGTCAGCACGACTGTCTCCGTCGTAGTCGGCGAAAGTGGCGCCGTGAGTACCGGCGGCGCCTGAAACTGAGATGTTCTCGCGGATTCCGATGTCCTCGAAATCTCCGAAGCCGGATGCGATCTCGAGTCGGATCTCGCCGGGGCCCACCCACCGCCAGGCGTAGATATCCGGCGCTCCGTCACGACTCCGATCCACCACGTCGTACTCCCAGTCACCGGCTCCGGAGGCCGTCGCACCGGTAAAACCGACGTTGCGGTAGCCGGCCAGGCTGGTAACAGGAGTCTGAAGGATCGGCGTGGCGGCATAGCCCGGAGTAGTAGCCGGCCCTCTCCACGAGAAGTGCATGGCGTCCTTGATGCTTTTCCAATCACCGCCCCAGCAGAAGCCGGCGTCCTGCCACGCCTTCACGTACCAGGCCGGCATGTTGGTGACAAGCACGGGCGGGTCGTCCGCGTTGTAAGGATTCTGAGCAGGATTGATGTCCACCGCCGTTCCGAAGGCATGAAACGACATTCGATGGCTGCCACCGGTCACGGCCCGGAACGCATGGCCGTAGGCCACGGTCACCGGGTAGTAGTTGCCCCGGGCGTATTCGGCAGCCAGATTCTCGTTGACCAGCTGGAAGGCGGGCAACGCCCTTGAATGCACCTGTACCGTCCGGGACGACCGGTACGGCCTCCAGCTGACGAGTTGGTTATTGACGGAGTACCCGTTGCGCCCGAAGAAGTCGGCCCACGGTCCGTAGATCTCTGCCGACAGCGGCAACCATCCGCCGGTCGCGGCCAGCGGGCCCCGGTAGCCGGCAGTGCCGCAAGTTTCGCTCTCGGTGAAGTCGGGGTCGGCGGACGCGACCGAGGGGGCCACCAATATCGTGGTGGCGACCATCAGGGTGGCCAAAAAGGTACGAGTCCAGCGCGAGCTCATCGGAAGAAAGTTACTGCTCCCGAACCCCTACTGCGCCCCGAACCCGGAGAGGACCGTCCAAACGCTCCGGCCCAGGATTGAAAGGTCCAACCAGGGCGATACATGCTTGAGGTAATAGAGGTCATAGGAAAGCTTCTCGACGGTGTCGACTTCGTTATCGGCGTACCCGAAGTTGACCTGAGCCCAACCGGTAACGCCGGGCCGGATCAGGTGACGGTGGGTATAGAAGGGAATGGTTTGCCCAAATCGCTCAACGAAGGGGATCTGCTCGGGACGGGGCCCGACCAGGCTCAAGTCGCCCCTGAGGACATTCCACAGCTGAGGCAGTTCATCCACCCGGAAGCGGCGCAGGCCTCTGCCCACCCGGGTCAGGCGGTCGTCATCGGGCACCGCAAATTGCGGGCCATCGGCGTCGGCCTCGTCCACCATCGTCCGGAACTTGTACAGGGTGAATGGCTTGCCACCCCGCCCCGCGCGTTCCTGAGCGAAGATCACCGGGCCGTTTGAGTCCAGGCGGATCACAAGCGCGATGATCCCCGACAGAGCTAGCCACAGCGGGGCGGCGAGTGTCACCAGGACTATGTCGATGGCACGCTTGAGGCTGACGTAGACACCACGAGCTTCCAGCGGCTCGGTCAACTCCCAACCCTCCATCAGATGCACGATCGGGAGCCGACCGGTGTGCTCCTCATAAACGCTCGTGAATCCGCGCATTGAGCGTCCGGCCAGGTGGAGCGAAGAGACGTATTGAGCCATCGTGTCCGACAGCACGGCCCGCAGGTCGACTGCCATGACAGTGCCGGGCGGAAACGGCCTGGTTGGGGGTTCTGAGCGCGGGTCAAGTGAGTCGACCAGGTTGGCATGCGGGGCATTGCGCAGGTCCTCGACCAGCTCCTTCTCATTTGAGATCGCCACGATGCTCTCTGCCCAGGGGCGACGCCGCCGGTAGGCGCGGTGGGCAAGTGCCAGGCCCAACCAGGACAGCGAGGTGATGATGAAGAATGGGCGTGACCAGTACATGCGGGTGGACACCACCGCCAGGGCGGTCAGGGACACTCCGATCGATACGATCGAAACCGCTCGCCCGTAGGAGGGACGGGGTGCTCCCTCTCCCCAGGACCTGGCACTCACATAGCTGCCAATCACGGCCCCGCCGAACATGGCGCCGAAAATGGGGAAGACCCGGATGGGGTCAACGCCTTCACCGAAGTCGGAGACGAATGCGAGACCGATCAGCACCGCCACGGCCAGCGCGGCGATGTCGAGTATCGCGGTGGTGGTGAGAAATCGACGGCCCATCCGACGGCAGGGTAGTAGGGCTGAATAGATGGGAAGCGCAACCGGCCTCCCTAGCCGGAACCCGGGGTCTCATCCGCCCTCCCCACCAACAAGTACGTGCTCATCTCGCCCTTGCCCTTCACAGAGATGGTCCCCCGGGGTTCGCAAATGAAGTCATCCCGAATGAGCTCATAAGTGGCAGGGCTCACCTGGATCGCGCCGGCGATGCCCTCGGACTCCATCCGGCTGGCAGTGTTGACAGTGTCCCCCCACAGGTCGTATGCGAACTTGTGAGTCCCGACTATTCCGGCCACCAGCGGGCCCGAGTTAATGCCAATCCGCAGACTGATGTCATGCCCCCCGAACTGGTGGCTCCTGCTGCGATCCCGAATTCGCAGTGCCAGCTCGGCCAGGGCGTGAGCGTGGTCGGTCCGCTCCACAGGAACTCCTGCCGCCACCATGTATTCGTCACCAACGGTCTTGATCTTCTCCAACCCCAGTTCCTCGACAAGGCCGTCGAAGGTGGTGAATACGTCGTTCAGTAGACCGACAAGTTCCGGCGGCGACAGGGTCGCCGACATCGGGGTGAAGTTGACCACGTCGGCAAACAGGACCGACGCCGACGCGTAGTCGTCGGCGATCATCGCCCGCTCCGACTTCAACCGCTCGGCGATGTCGTCGGGGAGGATGTTGTGGAACAGATCATCAGACTCCCTCTGGAAGTGGTCCCTCTGGCGCACGAAGTAAGCCATAGCCGCATACAGGAGGATGGCGGTCGCACCAATGACGCCCGCCAAATCCCCAGCTGCTGTCTCCACCTCGTACCGGGGCTCGATCTGCTCAGGAAGCACCACCGCCAGGACGAGCGCAAGCAGATACACCAGAAACCACCAGAAGGCCGACCGCCGGCTCAGCAGGATCAAAGCGCCAACCACAACCAGCAGCCCGAAGACCATCAGAAGCGACGACGGCACCAGCCCGCCGAGGAGGACGGTCACCAGCAGGTTCTCCATCAACAGAGCCAACAGAAGGAGATTGGCGATCGCCACATACCAGTGGGGCCGGAGTCTCAAAGCCGCCAGCCCAAAGACCGGGACAAAGGCCGCAATCAGGTCGATCGCGCCGACCGCCATCAGTCCCTCCGCGAACTCCATCGCTGAGAAGAACAGGCGGGGCAGGAACCCGACCACGACGTAGCCCACAAGGATCCGGCGCTTGCCGCTCTGGGTATCTGTCTCGCCCGGGTACGCCCCCCACGTCAGGAGGTTCTCCTAGGCGCGCTTCAGGCGGGCTCGCATTGGATCACACCGCGGCCCCGGCTCTAGCCGGCGGCCCTCTCAATCAAGCTGACCAAGGTACGGACTCCGAACCCCGAACCCCCTTTGACCTGATAGTGCTCGTCGTCGGGCCAGCGGGCAGGTCCGGCGATGTCGAGATGAACCCAGGGAACCTCCCCGACGAACTCCTTCAGGAACAGAGCCGCGTTGATCGACGATCCGTATCGAGGGCCTGAATTCTTGATGTCGGCCACATCAGACTCAATGTTCTTCCGGTAGTAATCGGGCAACGGCATATGCCAGACCGCTTCACCGGCCTCCGAGGCTGCGGCCTTGACTTGCTCGATGGCTTGGTCGGTGTTGCCCCACAGCCCGGCAATCTTCTCGCCCAACGCGATAGGGCAGGCCCCAGTAAGGGTGGCGGCGTCGACGATCAAATCGGGCTCCTCCTCGGCGACCAGCGCGAGGGCGTCGGCCAACACCAGCCGGCCTTCGGCATCGGTGTTGAGGACCTCGACGGTCTTACCATTGCGAGGGGTCAGGACGTCACCCGGGCGTTGTGCTCCTCCGCCCGGCATGTTCTCGGTGACCGGAGTGACTCCCACGACCCGCACGGGCAAGTCGAGGGCGGCAACCGCCTGCATGGTTGCCAGCACCGCGGCTGCGCCGGACATGTCGGTCTTCATTGCTTCCATCCCGGCCGGGGGCTTGAGCGAGAGGCCGCCCGAATCGAAGACGATGCCCTTGCCCACGATGCCGATGAAAGCCCTGGGGTCGGCCGGCTCGTGGCGGAGGACGATCATCGCCGCCGGTTGGTGCGACCCGGCTGCTACTCCGATCAAGCCACCGAAACGCTCGGCCTCGAACTGGTCGGGCTCGTAGACGGTGATATCCAGCCCGCCCTCATCGGCAATGCTTCGCGCCACCTCGACCAGTGTGCTGGGTGCCTTGGCGGCGGGCGGCTCGTTTATGAGATCGCGAGCCAGATTGACCGCGTCGCTCGTGACAGTGGCTCTGGCTGCCGCATCGGCTGTGGCCGCCTCGTCAAGGCCGATCAAGGCCACCTTCTCCAACTTGGAGGGTTTCTTCTCGGTCCGGTATTTGTCGAACCGGTACTGTGATAGCAGCAAACCCTCGAGTACGGCGACGGCCGCTCCTGCCACCTCCACCTGGTGGAGGGTGGTGGCGGCGTTGGCATCGCGGGTGACCTTCTTACCGGCCGCGCCGGCCGCCTGTCGGACCGTTTCCAGGTCGGGTTCCTCACCCAGTCCGACCAGCACCAGCCGTTTGAAGGCAAGTCGATCCCGCACCCGCAATGATGCGACGGCACCCGGCTTGCCCTTGAAGTCGAGCTCATCCAGATAGTCGGTGAGGAATTCGCCGAGCTCTTCGGCTACCCAATCGGCGCCGGGGCCCCAATTGCGTTCGCCGAGCACGGGGACGACCAGCACATCGCCGGCCGCCTCGTCGAGGGCGCCTCCTGCAGCTATCTCGATCATGTCTCCTCCTTGGGTCTGGTCGGCTCCCAGCTAGGAGCGGTTGATCGGGCAAGAACATAGAGCACGTCGGCGAGCCGATTGAGGTACATGGGAACCATGCTCCCGGCCAGGCCGCCGGACCGCAGATAGGTGACGGCCCGTCGTTCGGCTCGCCTGACGGTAGCCCGCGCCACTTCGAGGGCTGCTTCCACCTGGTTCTCCCCCGGTACGACGAACTCCTGGGGCAGCGGGTGCTCTTCGACGACCGCGTCGATCATCGCCTCCAGCCGCTCGACCATCGCCGTGGTGGTCAGGCTGACTCCTGGCTCCAGCTTGGCCCGGTTGTCCGGCGCGGTTGCCAGTTCGGCTCCAACCGCAAAGAGGTCCCGTTCCAGTGAAAGAATCTGGCCGGCCAGCGGTTCAGAAGCGGCCGCCCTCGCCACTCCCAGGGCCGAGACGGCCTCGTCGACGGCTCCATACGCCTCCGGGCCGGCATCGTCCTTCCAGACTCGTCCGCCGTAGAGAAGGCCGGTCTCGCCCTCGTCTCCTTTTTTCGTGTAGATCTTCACAGGAGTGCGATTGTACCGGCGAGCAGATCTGCTCCCGCCAACAGGCTGGAACCGTCGTCGATCAGAGCCCGGCCGGTGGCGACGGCTCCAATCGCAGTCAAGATGGCCAGATAGGAGAGGCCGGTGGCGGCCATCACCCCCGGATAGGAGGGTTCGTTGAGGGCGAACCACACCGCCGTCATCAGCACCAGCGTGGTTGCGGCCAGGACTGCAAAGGCCCAGCCCAGCACGTCGCTCTCCCAGTCAAACCCGGCTTGGGCCAGAATCAGCAGGGCGTCGGCCACCATTCCCAACCCGCCTAAGACGGCCAGCCGCTTCAGCGCCCAGCGCGGCAGGCCCGGATCGATCAGATACCAGTGCCCGAGCAGCATTTCTCCGCTGACACCACCTAGCAACGCGGCGCCGGTCAGCGTTCCGATCCATCCACCGTCGGGGATCGAAGCGGCGGCGTAGAACACCGCGGATAGCGTGAGCGCCACTATGGCCGGCCGGGCACGACGGGCGAGGACGACACCCACCAGGGCGGCGGCGGTTCCGACTCCGGCGGTCCAGCCGCCGCCGACAGCCCAGCCAATGCCCCCAAACAGCGCGGCCACGCCGGCCGATAGCCAGCCGAATCCCGGCCCGACTGCTTTCCACCCCGCCACGACCGCGGCCACCGCCGCCAGCCCACATGCCCAGGTGGTGAGTAAGAGGGCTGGACTCAGCTCGATGACAACTCCTGTGCTGCGGTGCGGGCGGCAGTATACGAACCAGCAGTAGCGTCCAGGCGATGCCTACGTTCCTGTACGAGTTCGAGGTCCCGGCCGATATTGCAGCCGTAGCCGCCTTCCATCAGGACACCAGGGTTCTGCGCCCTTTGACGCCTGCCTTCGTTCAGCTCCGTCGAGTCGACCCGCTCGCCGATGGCTCGGAGTCCGAATTCACCGTGTGGTTCGGGCCGTTTCCAATCCGATGGCGGGCCGTGCACCGCGACGTCGGGCCGACCGGGTTCACCGACATCCAGGCGGAGGGTCCCCTGGCGTACTGGGAGCACACTCACCGATTCACGGTAATCGACGCCGACCGCACCCGGCTCTCCGAGCAAATCGAATACGCCTACCAACCGGGATGGCGAGGAGCTTACGGACGGGTGTTCTTTGGACGGCCGGCGTTGCGATTCCTGTTCTGGTACCGGGCCCGGCAGACCAGGCGCCGCCTCAGCGGGTGATCGACACCATCTCGATCTCGAAGGTGAGCGCCTCACCGGCCAGCTCGTGGTTCAGATCAAGAGTCACAACCTCACCGACCACCGAAACCACCGGCACCGGCCGACCGGTGTTGGGATCGACAAGAACATCTCCGGCAGCTGTACCCTCGGGAACCTGCGAAGTGTCCACCTCGATGATCAGCTCAGGATCGACCACACCGTAGCCGTCGGCCGGTTCAATCCGGATGGTCCGAACTTCACCTTCAGTCATGCCCCTGACTCCTTCGTCGAAGCCGGCAATCATCGAACCGCTGCCGATGACGAAGTCGAGAGTCGCCCCGCGAGGTCGCGAAGCATCAAATTCCGAGCCGTCATCCAGAGTTCCGATGTAGTGAACGGCAACCGAGTCGCCTTCCTGTGCCACCATGTCTTCTCCTCCCGGGTTGACGCTCGTCGTCGCTGGGGTCACGTTGGCCGTCGTCGTGGTGGGGATGTCGCCACCGGCATCGACAGGCTCATCACTGCCGCAGGCGGCGGCAATCAGCGCAAGGACCAGAAGAACAGCTGAACGTCTCAGGACAGCCAGCCCCGCACACGAGTGGCAACCGCCCCGGCCGTGAACCCGAACTCCTCGGCCAGGCGTTTGGCGGGCGCCGAGGCGCCGAAGTGATCGATTCCCATAGTTAGGCCGTCCTTTCCCGTGAAGCGTTGCCACCCGAGGGTGGCCGCTGCTTCGAGGGAGGCTACCGGTAGCCCTGGATTAAGCACCCCGGCCCGGTACTCATCGGTCTGCTCCAGGAACACCTCGGCGCACGGCATGCTGACGACCTGCAGCGAGATCCCCTGCTCCTCTAGGAGTTCGGCGGCCCCCAATGCGGTCGCTACCTCCGAGCCTGTTGCGACCAGGATCGCGTCGGTCCCATCCCGCAGTACGTAGCCGCCCCTATGAACGCCTCCAGCAGGCCGGTCGAGAGTGGGCAGGCCCTGGCGTGTCAGTATGAGACAGGTGGGACCGTCGGTGCGGTTCATGGCTAATTCCCAGGCCTCGGCTGTCTCGCCGGCATCAGCGGGACGAACTACCCACATGTTCGGCATGGCTCGAAGTGAAGCGAGGTGCTCAATCGGCTGGTGGGTGGGACCGTCCTCGCCCAGAAAGACGGAGTCGTGGGTGTAGACCCAGATGGAGGGTGCTCCCATCAGCGCCGACAGCCTGACGGCCGGGCGCATGTAGTCGTTGAAGACCAGGAAGGTGGCTCCGTAGGGTCGCAGTCCGCCGTGGATCGCCATTCCGTTGACCGCGGCCCCCATTCCGTGCTCCCGGATCCCGAAGTGGAAGTTGCGCCCGCCTCTCGCCTCGCGTGAGAACGCGGCCTCACCGTCGATGGAGGTGTTGGTGGACGGAGCCAGGTCTGCCGAACCCCCCAGCAGGTTGGGGACCCTTGCTGCCAGATCGTTGATCACCGCTCCGGAAGCCTTCCGGGTCGCCACCGCCTCACCGATCTCATAACCGGGCGATCTCACCGAGACGGCTGCCGGGTTCCAGTAGGCATCCCACTTCTCGGCAAGACCCGGGTCCAACATCGCCTCATCGCGCCGCTCAGTCCAGGACGCCCGCGCGCCCTCGCCCCGGATTGCGACGGCCCGGAACTCCTCGTAGGCCCCGTCCGGAACGTGGAACGCCTCATCCGGCCACCCCATCAACTCCTTGGTAAGCCGGATCTCGTCCTCCCCTAGCGGACTCCCATGCGCGCTCTCGCTGTCGACCTTGTTCGGCGAGCCGTGGGCGATGTGAGTGTGGGCCACAATCAACGATGGCCGGTCCGGGACCGCCAGAGCCGCCTCGATGGCCTGGGCGACGGCGGGACGATCGTGACCGTCAATGTCCTCGCTGTGCCACCCCATGGCCTGGAAGCGTCCGGCCACGTCCTCAGTGAAGGTGAGATCGGTGTCGCCCTCGATGCTGATCTCGTTGTCGTCGTACAGATAGATCAGGCGCCCGAGGCCGAGATGCCCTGCCAGCGAGCCCGCCTCGGATGAGATCCCCTCCATCAGGTCGCCGTCGGAGACAAGACCGAAGGTCCGGTGGCTCATGAGTTTCTCGCCGAAAACGGCCCGTAGGTGCTCTTCGGCAATCGCCATCCCGACTCCGGTCCCGAAACCCTGGCCCAGCGGGCCTGTCGTGGTTTCAATACCCAGGTGGGGCTCACGCTCGGGATGGCCGGGGGTCGGATAGCCGAATTGCCGGAAATTCCGCAGGGCGTCCATCTCCAGCGGGAACCCACTGAGGTGGAGCAAGGCGTAGACGAGCATGGAAGCGTGCCCGTTTGACACGACGAAGCGGTCGCGATCGGGCCAGGTGGGGTCGGCCGGGTCGACGGTTAAGAACTGCGTCCACAGAACGGTGGCCATATCGGCCATTCCCATCGGCGCTCCCGGGTGACCGGAGTTGGCGGCCTGAACTCCATCCATGGCCAACGCCTTGATGGCGTTGACGGCCAGTTGCTGGTTGCTCAACATAACTCCCTCGTGTGCAGCGGAGACAGGGTAACCAGGTCCCAAGTCCCACGACCCGGGTCCTACGTCCTAAGTCCCGCGTCCCGGTCTTGGTGGTGGGCGGCAGTAAGCAACAAGCCTTGTCTCGAGTCCCAAGTCCAACGTCATGGGCAGGGTGTCGAAGTGGAACAGTTCGAAAAGGGCTTTCCGGCCCTTGTGAGTGGGACCTCGCGGAGAGACATTGGGGCTTGTTGAAGGAGTGGTATGAAGATCGATGAACTTCGCTCGCTTTTGGAGGAGTTGCCTCCGGACACGCTTCTCACGGTCGCAACCAGCCCCTTCGATATCTGGCCGGTGCTCGATGTGCGAGTCAATCGGGACGACGCCCGGCCCGACTTATGCGCTGCCTGCGAGGTCGTATTCCTGGCTGGAGACGCCTGGGAGGACGAGAACCCCGACGACTACGACCTAACGCTGGCCACCTAGCCCTGCACCATAGGGCCGCTGTCACTGCCTACTGCCACGGTGCCGCCCCGCCCCTAGGCCGTGGGACCAGGGATTTGCGACGTTGGACCAGCACGGGAGTTACGGTGTAACTCCCAAGCCGGACGGAGTCCGGCCAGCCGCCCCCACCGCCTCTTTCGCGTGATAGCTCGAGCGCACCAGGGGACCTGATTCGACGTGGGCGAAGCCGAGGCGTTCGCCTTCCTTGGCATAGCGGTCGAACTCGTCGGGATGCACGTAGCGATCAATGGGCCGGTGCCGGGCCGAGGGGCGAAGGTATTGACCGATTGTGATGATGTCGGCCCCGACGGCTCGCAAGTCGGCCAGCGTGCTGACAACCTCCTCCTCCGTCTCTCCCATCCCGACAATCAGGCCCGACTTCACGTAGCCGTCCGGATTGATCCACTTAGCCCTGGCCAGGAGGGCCAGGGACCGTCCATAGTTTGCCGCGGTGCGAATGTCGCGTTGCAACCGAAGGACAGTCTCGGTGTTGTGGTTCAAGACCGCCGGTCCAGCCTCCATCACGGTCTCGAGCGCGTCCCGATCACCTTTGAAGTCCGGAATGAGGACTTCAACGTCGCAGTCCGGCAGCCGGCGCCGGATCTCCTCAACGGTTTGAGCGAAGATCCCGGACCCACCGTCACTGAGGTCATCCCGGTTGACCGAGGTCAACACCGCGTGCTGCAGGTTCATGGCAGCGACCGCATCTGCCGCCCGCAGCGGCTCGAAGATGTCCACCTCGCCGGGTTTGCCGGTCTTGACATCGCAAAAACTGCAAGCCCGGGTGCACGTCTCTCCCAGCAACATCAGTGTCGCGGTTCCCGACTCCCAGCACTCAAAGATGTTCGGACACCCGGCTTCTTCGCAAACGGTATTGAGGCCCTGGGTGCGCATGAGGTTTCGGACATCCCGATACCCCTCGTTCATGACGGCCTTCACCCTCATCCACTCGGGTCGCTCGGGCTCGCCCGGCAACCGGCCCCTCACCAGTACCGGAGCTTCGCCCTTGTGCTCGGAAAAGGTACCGGCCGCCACCCGCCGGTCAACGTCGAATTCTCTTGCTGTCCCCCGGACGAAAGCGGCTCGTTGCTCTTCCACGAACGGAAGGTCAAAGACCTCTGAGAAGCGAGGAACCAGCAGGTCGATGAACTCCTCGTGGCTCACCCGCCGACCGGCGAGTGCACTTACCGAGGTCACCGGCCGGACCAGCCCGCACGGGTTGATGTGGCCGAAGTAGCTGAGATCCGGATCGAGGTTGACTGCGAAGCCATGCATCGTGACGCCGTGGGAGACCCGGACGCCGATGGCGGCAACCTTGCCCTGAGCGGTCCAGACCCCGGTCAACCCTTCCTCGGGCCAGGCTTCGATACCCAGGTCGGCAAGGGAAGCGATGATCGTTTGTTCCAGCTTGCGCACGTAGGGAACGATCTGGCGCGAGTTGGGCAGCGACATGATCGGATAACCGACCACTTGTCCGGGACCATGAAATGTGATGTCGCCTCCCCGGTCGACATGGAACAGCTCCGCACCCAGCTCGCGCAGCGCGACCCGGTCGACGAGCAAATGGGTTTCGTCACCGTTGCGGCCAATGGTGTAGGTCGGAGGGTGCTCGAGCAGCAGCAGATAGTCATCGTCGCTGCGACCTGTGGCACGCCCCTCGTGAAAAGCGCGCTGCAGGTCCCACGCTTCGCCGTACGACAGTCGCCCGAGCCAGCGAACTCTCACGCCAGTTCCTGTTCCCAGTCCCAGGTCTCGAGGTTTTGCTTGATGCGCTGTAAGAACAGGACGGCAGTCGAGCCGTCGAAGGCCTGATGGTTCCAGGTCAATCCCAGATACCCGATGTGTCGAATGGCGATGGAGTCATTCCCGTTGGCATCAGTCACCACCACGGGCCGCTTAGCGACCGTGTCTGTCGACAAGATTCCGGTATTGGGTACGTTGATGATCGGTGCCGTCATGAAAGAACCGAACGGGCCGGGATTGGTGATCGAAAAGGTGCTTCCGGACACGTCGTCGGGCTGTAGCTGATCGTTGCGGGCCTTGTCGGCAACTCCACGGATCGCCCGGGCGAGCCCGACTACTCGCAGGCCGTCGGCCCCCCGCACCGAACCAACTACCAGGCCCTGCTGGTTCAGGTCGATGGCGATCCCGAGGTTGATCGAGCTGTGATAGACGGCTTTGCCTTGATCGGGGTAGATCGAACTGTTGACCACCGGGTAGGTGGCCAGGGCGTCAACGGTCGCCCGGGCGATGAAGGGCAGGTAGGTGAGCGAGTAGCCCTCGGCCGCCTTCCACTGCTCCTTGTGGCGGCCGCGGACCCTCTCGAGGTTCTCATAGTCGACCTCGACCGACGCCCACACATGGGCTGCCGATTGCTTGGCCTTGATCATGTTGGTGGCAATGCGCTGGCGGAGCCGTGACAGTTCCACGACCTGATCTCCAGCCATCAGCGCTACCCCTTCGGGGGGGGCCACAGCTTCACCTGGCGGCGCGGCCGGACCAGACGGCGCCGCCGGGGCCGACGGGGTTACCGGGGCCGATGGGCTTACCGGGACTGGAGCCGCGGCGACTGCCGGAGCGGCTGCCGTGGGCCCCGAGGCAATGTAAGCCTCCAGGTCACGCCGCGTAATTCGCCCTCCGTCGCCCGTACCCGTTACCAGGGCAAGATCAACCCCGGACTCGGTGGCCAAGCGCCGCACTACCGGGGATAGCACCTTGCCCCCGCCATCAACAGGGGCAGGCTCGGCTGCCGGCGCTGGACCCGAGGCAATGTGAGCCTCCAGGTCACGCCGGGTTATGCGCCCTCCCTCGCCGGTACCCGTTACGAGGGCAAGATCAACCCCGGACTCGGTGGCCAACCGCCGCACGGCGGGCGATAGGACTTTGCGCTTGCCGTCACCGGGGCCAGATTGAGGCCCGAGTTCGGCCACTGCTGGCTCGGGCTGCGGAGCAGTAGGAGCTTCGACGGGCACCGGCTCGGCCGCTGGTTGTACCTGGCTCTCCGGAGCCGAGACGGTGGTTTCTTCACCGTCCGAGATCACGGCCAGGTCGGTCCCCACTTCGACGGTCTCGCCCTCCGGTACCAGGATCTCGGTCAACACCCCTGCGGCCGGAGAAGGAATCTCGGTGTCGACCTTATCGGTCGAGATCTCGAGCAGCACCTCGTCGACGGCCACCATGTCCCCCGGCTGTTTCATCCATCGGAGGATCGTTCCTTCGGTGACGGTTTCCCCCAGCTGGGGCATCGAGACAACAACGGCCATGTCATGGACTCCTATTGGACGCGGCGGGTAGGGGCCGACGCTCGGTTTCGAATGGTAAGCGCATCAACCACAATCAATGAAGCGGCCTTCCCGCCGCCGCCAGCAGGGTTTCCCCGACGGCTTCCGACAGTGTGGGATGGGCATGAACGAATGCAGCCGCCTCAGAGGGGAGCGCTTCCCAGCCGACCGCGTACATGAGCTCGTGGATCATCTCGCCCGCCTCGGGTCCCACTACTGTCGCGCCCAGGATTGGGCCGTCCTTCTCAGAGATCACCTTGACCAGACCCTGAGTCCTGCCCCGGATGATGGCACGGCCCACGCCGGCGATCGTGTGAGTGGTTTTGTCGACCTCATAGCCGAGCTCTACGGCCTCGGCCTCGGTGAGTCCGACAGACGCCATCTCGGGATGGGTGTAGACCACCAGCGGGATGGCTCGGTAATTGACCGGCGCCGGCTCTCCGGTAGCAATGTAGGTGATGGTCGCAATCGCTTCTGCGAAGCCGGCATGGGCCAACTGCGGGGTCCCGGCAACGATGTCCCCGACTGCGAACACGCGGGGCTCGGCGGTCTCATATGTGTCCAGATTCACCGTCACGTAACCGCGATCCAGCTGCACCCCCGTGCCCTCCAAGCCGAGGTCGCCGGTGCGAGGGGCACGGCCCACAGCAACGAGCACCACGTCGACCTCGACCGACTCCTCCCCGAAAGGCACCGAGACGCCTTCCTTCCCGAGGACCGGTGCCGCGACGGCGACACCCGTACGGATAGTGACGCCCCGAGCCGTCAGCTGGCGGTTGAGCGCCCTGACAGCTTGAGGGTCGGCACCGGGGATGATCTGATCCATCATCTCGAACAGGTGCACCTCTTTGCCCAGATCGGCCAGCATCGACGCGAACTCGCATCCGATGGCGCCCGCCCCGATCACGGCCACCCGGCCCGGATCTTCGTGCCAGTCGAGGGCGTGGTCCGAGCTGAGGATGCGCTCACCGTCGAATTCATAGTCGGGGATCGCTCGCGGAACCGAACCGCTGGCCACGATGATGTTGGCCGCTTCCAGCTCTACGGTGCCTTCGGCTGTGTCCACCGCCACCTTGCCGGGGCCGGCCAGTCGCCCGTACCCGTCGACGATTTCAACCTTACGATGCTTGAGCATCCCGGAAAGACCCGATACGAGTTGGTCAACGACCTTGTCCTTGCGGGCTCGGCCCTCGCTCCAGTCAAAGGTGGGCGCCGACGCATGAACACCGTATTCGGCGGCACCGGCGACTGTCGTGTAGACCTCAGCCGCGTGCAGCCAGGCCTTGGCCGGAATGCAACCCCGGATCAAACAAGTGCCCCCCACTCGCTCCTTCTCTACCAAGGCCACCGACAAGCCGAAATTGTGGGCATACAACGCCGCCGCATACCCACCTGGACCCCCTCCAATTATCACGACGTCGTACAAGGTGAAGCCTCTCGAGAACGGGACATGAGGTTACCCAGCCATCAGCAATCGGCAATTGGCAATTGGCAATGGGCGAACAGCAAACAGCGTTCCACCAGAACGCAGTGCCTAGCTCGGTGCTGCCTATTGCTTACTGCCTGCTGCTTACTGCCCACAGCACACAGCCGACGGCGAAGCGACGTGGGACGTCGGGGCGGTGGGACGATATCGTGTTGCTGATGCAAACCCGCTACCTGATCATTGCCTCTCTCATCACTGCGATGGTGATTCTGATTGCCGGAGCGTGGTGGTTCTACGCCAGGGCGGTCTGATGGCGGACGAGCTCAGAGTCCCGGACCCCGACTTACTGGCGCTCGCCCGAGGAGAGACCATCGTGGCATTCGCCGAACGTCATGCCGTCGGGCTCAATGACGAGTTGGATCTGACCCCGTCGGGCCCTCGCCCTGACGACGGCTTGTCCGCCCGGGGAGTCGAGTTGAATGCGCTCGGCCCGCCGGCTGAGAACTTGACCGGCCTGGTGGTCGGCCTGCAACCGGCCGCGTCATTGGCCGGCCCGCGAGGGACCGAGCATCACGTGCTGGCCGAAGCTCCGGAAGGTGACGTGGCGATCCTGAGGGTCTTCACTTCGGAAGGGCCGGTGCTCACCGACGAGGCGTTCGGTCAGCAGAGGGCGGCCATCGAAGCGATGTTTCGATGAACCCGGAACATCTCAGTATTCAGAGCGCCGGCGGGATCATCCTGGAGGCTCGCTGGGATCGGCCGGCGAAACCTACCGGTGCCCTCGTGTTCTGTCACCCGCACCCCCAACACGGGGGAACGATGAGCGCTCCCCTGATGCACAAGGTGACGAAGTTCCTGGTCGACCGCGGCCTGGCGGTGCTCCGTTTCAATTTCCGCGGGGTGGGTCGGTCGACCGGAGAATGGGACGACGGGGTGGGTGAGATCGACGACGTGGCCACCGCCGTCGCCCAGTTCCGGAGCAGCGGAGAAGACCTCCCGATGGGAATAGCGGGATGGTCGTTTGGAGCGGTAACCGCCCTTGCCTGGCAGGCCCGGGACGGCGACACGTCGCCGTATGCAGGCATCGCCCCGCCTGTCAGAACCGAGTACGCCGAACGTCTGCCGGCCCCCGACTCACTTCCCAGCGCCTCTCGCGCCTTCATCCTGGGTGACCGGGATCAGTTTGCGACCGTCGAGGAGACGAGGGTCTACACCGAGGCCGCCGGCGGCTCGCTGATTGTCATGAATGGAAGCGATCATTTCTTCTTCTTCCGGGAAGAGCAGGTCGCCAACGCTATTGCCGACCATTTCGCCGCCAGCATCGGGTAGTCGGTGGATCGCCTAGCCGAGGAGTGCCACGGCGACGAGTGCCCACAGCGCAATCCAGGCGGCGAGTTGAGCGGCAGCCCCGCAACGGTGGGTGAACCGGGTCATAGCTACCTAATCGGCCGACCCCGGGAAATCCTGAAGGGCGGCGGCTATCCCCGGGACGGGGTCGCGATCGGCCGGTACCCGCGGTTGCGGGCCTCGGCCAGTGTGTCCGGCGCCAGGGCAGATAGGAGGTTCAATCCGACGAGGTCCTCCCCTTCGAGGCGGGCTTCCAACGCCGCAACCTGATCAGCATCGTCGCAGTCGTAAACCCGCATATCGTCCCGGGTTCCCACAAACCGGCTCTCTTCGAACCGGCGGAGCCGGGCCATCAGTCGGCCCCCTCTTCCCACTCCTGCCAGCTCTCCCACTCAGCCATGTCGGCCGGATCCGGCTCCTCTACCAGCAGACTGCCGTCGTCGATCTCGTCTGAGTAGTCGATGTGCTCGATCTTCAGCTCGCCGTCCACCACAGCCGGGTCCTCAGCGTTCTCCCCCTCCTCGGTGAAAGTGAAGCGGAAGTAACCCATACGCCGGTAGACCCGCTTCTCCCCCGGGATCCAGGCGACGACGACCGGCTCTTCACCCAGTTCACCCCTCGTCGTGACGATGCCCGGGTAGCCGAGAACCAGCTCTCCGACGCCTTGCATTACCGACTCGTAGCCGTTGCCACCAAAGAAAGGAGCAGTGACCTCGTCGTCTAGGAGCTCACGTACTGCTTCCAGGTCGCGGGCGTTGAAAAAGTCTACGAACTCGTCGAGGCTGGCTTCTTCTGCTGAGTAATCGGTCATGCTCCGAGTCTAGGAACGGCTTCACCCACCACGAGCATGGCTGCCGGCGGTGGCGGTGCAGTCAGCCGCCAGGCGGGAACAGTGCTAGGAGCGAGTGCCAGATAGACCGCTACCAGCGGCTCGGCCAGCCGATGCCTGAGGTCAGAGCCAGGCCGGTTCGCGGTAGCCACCAAACACCTCCCCGAGTGTCGCCACAATCTCGCCCTCGGTTGCCCGGACCCGGGCGGCGGCCACGATCAGCTCCATCAAGTTGGCGGTGCCGGCGGCGCCGTCTTCGAGAGCCGCCAGAGCGGCGGACACGGCCGCCTGGTCGCGCTGCGACCGCAAGTCGGACAGAACCCGGCGCTGGGCCGACTCGATCTCCTCGGAGATTCGCAGAATCTGAATGTCGTCCTCGTCCTCCTTGACGTACCGGTTGACGCCCACGATGCCGCGCTCGCCCGAGGTGACCTTTTTCTCGAACTCATAGGCGGAATCAGACAAGCGCCCCTGGAACCATCCCTCCTCGATTCCACGCAGCACCCCGGCCAACATCGATCCCGAGCCCATCCGGTCAATGGCCGCGAAGATCTCCTCGGCCGCTTCCTCGATATCGTCGGTCAGCTGCTCGAGGTACCAGGAGCCTCCCAACGGATCGATCGTATCGGCAACTCCGGTCTCCTCGGCGATGACCTGCTGGGTGCGCAGCGCCAGCTCGGCTGCCTCTGCCGTCGGGAGGGCGTACACCTCGTCGAGGGCGTTGGTGTGGAGACTCTGGGTTCCACCCAGGACCGCTGCCAGGGCCTCGATGGCAGTGCGGACCACGTTGTTGTAGGGCTGCTGTGCCGTCAGGGACACGCCGGCCGTCTGGGTATGGAACCGGAGCTTGAGGGACCGCTCATCGCTGGCGCCGTAACGCTGGCGCATCCAGCGCGCCCAGATACGGCGGGCGGCCCGGAATTTGGCTATCTCCTCGAAAAAGTCGACGTGGGCATCGAAGAAGAACGAGAAACGCGGTACAAAGGTGTCCACCTCGAGCCCGCGGTCACGACACGCCTCCACATAGGCGAAACCGTCAGCCAACGTAAATGCCAGCTCTTCGGCTGCCGTCGCTCCCGCCTCCCGGATGTGATAGCCGGAGATCGAGATCGTGTTCCAGAGCGGGACCTTCTCTATGCAGAACTCGATCTGGTCCACCAGCATCCGCAGATGCGGCTCGGGCGGGAACAGCCACTCCTTCTGGGCGATGTACTCCTTGAGGATGTCGTTCTGCAGGGTTCCCTGCAGACTGCTCCAATCGACTCCCTGATCCTCGGCGGCCACCAGCAGGAACCCGAAGAGGACCTGGGCCGGACCATTTATGGTCATCGACACCGACACCTCGTCGAGCGGGATCTGATTCATCAGCTGGCCCATGTCGTCGGCTGAATCAACCGCCACTCCGCAGTGCCCGACCTCCCCGAGGGCCCGCTCCGAGTCGCTGTCGATACCCATCAGCGTGGGCATGTCGAAGGCGACAGAGATCCCGTGCTGGCCCTCAGCCAATAAGTGGCGGAAACGGGCGTTGGTTTCGTGGACCGAGGCAAACCCGGCAAACTGACGGATCGTCCAGAGCCGCCCCCGGTAGCCGGTGGGGTGAATGCCCCTGGTGTACGGGTAGGCGCCCGGATATCCGATCCTCTCCGGCGGCTCCCCTTCGGGGGGTTGTCCAAGGGCGGCGACCGGTTCCCCCGACAGCGACTCGAACGATGATTGCCGCTGTCGTCCCGCCCGGTAGGCCTGTTCCCACTCCTCCCGGCCGCTCATGATGGAGCTTCCTCCACCGGCGATCCCAGCGCTCCAATACTGGCAAGGTAGGCGGCCTCCCCTTCGAGGATCGCCATGATCGCCTCGTCCGAGTACCGGGGTCCGCTGCGGCGGGTGATCTGGCGGCTGATGAAGCGGACGGCATCCTCGGACCCCCCAACCCGGACCGGCTGCAGAGGCCCGCTACTGCGGGGCGAGATGCCCTGCAGATAGATGACTTCCCACTCAAGGATGCGCCGGATGTCGTCCCGGCTGAGAGGTGATTCGGGTCCGAAGTCGGTATGGACAAAACTCACGGCGTCCTCGAGCACGTAGGTCAGTGGCTGATCGGTGGGCCGCTTGACCGCTTCCTGCCACACCATGGCGGCTGCGATTACCAGCAACACCGCGACCAGAAGCGCTCCGAGGATCAGGGGGCTCATAGGAAGAGATTACCCGCCGGCCACACAATCGGTCGCGGCTGACCGGGGTCCCCGGTGCGAGCAAACAAGCTGTATTGCCCCCTCGACGATCTAGTGTTTCGGGCGGGATTCATCAGGAGATCCGCCCGACGAGGCAAACGGCCATTCATGAGTTTCCTCACCTACACCCAACTGACATCGCTGCTGGCACTGTTCGCCAACGTGGCCACCCTGGTGCTGGTTGTCATCTTTGGCGGCGCCCGCTTCGAAATCAGCTCTCTTGTCAACGCCCGCGCTTGGCTGCGCCAGGCGCTGCGCGATGTTGGCGTCTGGCTGGCATGGACAGTCGCAACAGTGTCCACTGCCGGCAGCCTGCTCTACTCAGAGCACTACAACCTGATCCCGTGCCGGTATTGCTGGTATCAGCGAATCGCCATGTACCCGCTGGTCGTCATCCTGCTGATCGCCGCCGTCAAGAAGGTCAACTCCGAGGCCCGTCGCTACGGCCTCCCGCTGGCGGTCATCGGCGTGATCATCTCCGGCTATCACTATCTGATTCAGCAGTTTCCCGACCTCGAATCCGGGGCCTGCTCCCTCAGCGTTCCCTGCTCGGCGCCCTACGTCTGGAAGTACGATTTCATCTCCATTCCATATATGGCCCTGGCCGGATTCTTACTGATCGCGGCACTGCTGCTCGTGACGGACCGGGAGTGAGGCGCCTGGCGCTGGCCCTGGTGCTTATAGCGGGGGCGTGCGGAGCCAGTACCCCGGCGGACACCGACAACGCCACACCGTTGGCCGCGGTCGCCGCCACCACCACGACTACTTCGACGACTACAACCACCATCGCGGCCACGCCGAGGGAGACGGCCTCCGAGGTCTCGATCGTTGGGGACGCCCTGCCCGTCTTCGGGGCCACTCCAGATCCGGCAATTGGCATGCCCGCCCCGGTCGTCGCCGGCGCCGGCTTCGACGGCTCCGAGGTCACCATCGGACCATCGGACAAGTTCAGAGTGGTCATGTTCCTGGCGCACTGGTGCTCTCACTGCCGGGGCGAGGTGGAGGAGCTGGGACCGCACCTGAAGCTGTCCCCCCCACCCGCCAACGTCGAACTCTTCTCTGTCTCGACCTCCGCGCGGCCCGCCGGCGACAACTATCCGCCTTCGGAGTGGTTGACCCCAGGGGCCTGGCCCGTTCCGGTACTGGTGGACACCGAGGACACGGCAATCGCCAACGCTTTCGGCTTGACCGCCTTCCCATACTGGGTGGTCGTAGACCCCGATGGTGTCGTATTAGGCAGAACCGCCGGTAGCCTGCCTGTCGAATCAGTCGAAGCACTCTTCGACAACCTGGCCGAACGCGAAGGTTGACATGACATCCCGCAATACCTCTAACACCTCCCATGCCAAGACGCTCCTCATCTGGCTGGGCGGCGTCGTCGCCGTCATCGGCCTAATTGCCGTCGTCCTCGCCTCAGGAGGCAGCTCGGAGAGCGGCGCCGATCATCCCGATCTGCAGGGCGCACCGGCCGTAACCGGCGATTCGCTAGCACCTCTGGCGCAGGGAGCGCACACCGATCCGGAGTCCGGGAGTCCGGTACCGACGGTGGTCGGAGCCGACTTCTCAGACGAGTCCGTCTCCATCGAGAACAACGGCAAAGCCAAAATGATCATCTTCCTGGCCCACTGGTGCCCCAACTGCCAGGCCGAGGTACCGGAAGTAACTCGCTGGCTGGCCGAGAATGAAGTGCCGGACAACGTTGAGATCATCTCCGTTGCCACCTCCATCTCTAGAGGCCGTGAGAACTTCCCACCCTCCGATTGGCTGGAGGACGAGAACTGGCCGGTGCCGGTGTTGCTGGACTCCGCCATTTCCGAAGTCGGCGTTGCCTACGGAGTCAGCCTCTTCCCGTTGTGGGCGATGGTGGACCCCGACGGCAATCTGATCCAACGCATCAGCGGAGCCGGCCAGGTCGATATGTCCTTCTGGACGTCGACGCTTGCTGCGCTCTAGAGGCCGACCCGATTTGCCAGCACCCGCCGCTGCCGGTCGGGTGCGCCAAACATGAGCTCAGTGCTCTTGGCCCGCTTGAAAAACAGGTGGGCATCGTGTTCCCAGGTGAACCCGATGCCGCCGTGCACCTGGATGTTGTCGCCGGCCGCCTTGAAGAAAGCCTCGGAGCAATAGGCCTTGGCCATCGGGGCCGCAACTCCCAGATCGTCTGACCCCGAGGCCAGCGCCCAGGTCGCATACCCGGCTGCCGACCTGGCCGACTCCAGGCCGACCAGCATGTCGGCGCACATATGCTTGATCGCCTGGAAAGAACCGATCGGCCGCCCAAACTGCTTACGCTCCCCGGCGTACTCCACTGCCATCTCCAGCACCCGCTCCAATCCCCCAACCTGCTCGGCCGCGATGGCGGTCCGGGCCACATCGTAAAGGCGTTCCACCGTCTGCCAATCGGCCCCCTCCAACCGGGCGGCCGGGCTGGCTGCCAGGTCGACCGATGCCAGAGTCCGGGTGCTGTCGAGGGCAACCAGCCGTTCGATCTGAACAGAATCTCCTTCCACCGCGAACAGGCCGACTTCGCCACCCGTGCGTGCCGCCACGATGATGAGGTCGGCGAAGTGGCCGGCGGTCACGAAGGATTTGGTGCCGGTCAACGCGTAACTCGATCCATCCTCCTTTGCTTCGGCCTTCACCGAGGCTTCATCCCACCCGCCGCTCGTTTCGGCGACGGCCAGGGTGGCGATCACCTCACCGGAGGCCACAGCGGGGAGCCAATGGGCCTTCTGCTGCTCATTAGCCCCGGCCAGCAAGGCTTCGGCCGCCAGCACGGCTGAGGAGAGATAGGGAACCGGGGCCAGTGCCCGCCCCATCTCCTGAAGGAGGATGGCGGTTTCAGCGAACGTGAAGCCGGCACCGCCGTAGACCTCCGGGATATGCATAGCCTGCCAGCCCTGCTCGGCCATGCCCTTCCACAGCGGCCGGTCGTAGCCGGCCTCCGACTCCATAATCTCCCTGACCCTATCGGTCGCACACTCGTCGGCCAGGAAACGGCGGGCTCCGTCGCGGAGCATGATCTGTTCGTCGGAGAAGGTGAAGTCCATCCAGGGCGATGATAGGGGAGGCATGATCGGCGATCGCCGGCCACCCCTGATTTCAGAACCGGGCACGACAGTCCGATATCTATTGGATGTCGACCTTTCGCGCCCCGGGGGTGCTGGCACTGTTGCTGATCGCGGCTGCCTGCACATCGCCTGCCCGCACCGACACCGCCGCGCTGCCATCGGCCACCACGGTGCCGACCACCACCACGGTGACGGTCCCGCCCGAAACCACCACCACGGAGCCCACTCTCCAGCCGTCCGGGCCCGACGTCATTGCCTGGCTTGCTCCCGACGCCGCTGCCACAACCCTGTCGGAAGCCGTCGCCGGGTGGGCCGGCATCGGCACCGTCCACTTGATCGCCAGCGACGAGGCACTGGCCGAATTCATCGCCCTCCACGGCGAGGATGATCCCAATCTGGTCAAGGATGTTTCCGGCGAGGCGCTGCCGGCATCGCTGCGCATTGAACTGTCTCACCCGTCCTACCTCGCCGGGGTGGCTGCTCAATTGCGTTCCCTTTCCGATGTTGCCGCCGTCGACACCGCGATCACCCCCGTCTGCAACCCTTTCCCGGGCTGGAACATCGTTCTGTTCGTGGACGACGACCGGCAACTGACCCGGCTCCGCAACCAACTGGCCACTGCCGGGGACATCACCGACATCTCGGTAATCGGTCGCGAAGAGGCTTACGGGGAGTACCTCGAGCGCTTCGCCGGCATCGCCGACCTCAGCACCAGCATCGTGGTGCAGGACATGTCGGTATCCATCCGGGGCCGCTCGACCAACCCCGTCACCCTCTCATTAGTGCGGGACGGCTTCGAAGGCGACCGCGCCGTCAAGGGGATCCAGGTCTTCCACCCGGGTTCGCCCGCCTGCCACTGACCGGGAAGATACCCCTGTCGGTATGCGGGGCCGAGAGCCTAAGCTCTCCCCGATGGAACCCATTCTCAAAGTGTCGAATCTGCACGTCTCCGTCGCGGAAACGCCCATCCTCAAGGGCATCGACCTGGAAGTCGAGCGGGGGGCTATTCACGCAGTGATGGGCCCGAACGGGTCGGGAAAGTCGACTCTGGCCAACGTCCTGATGGGAAACCCGGCCTACACCGTGACCAGCGGGAGCATCCTCTTCCAGGGCAAGGAGCTGGTGCAAGGTGAGGATTGGACCGACGAGCAAATCGCCGAGGTGACTCCCACCCGACGCGGCAAGGCCGGGATGTTCCTGGCGTTCCAGTACCCGGAGGAGGTCCCGGGGGTCACCATCGTCAACTTCCTGCGCCAGGCGCTTTCCAACCGCACCGGAGTCGACCTGACGGTTCTCGAGCTGCGACTCAAGGTGGCAGACACCATGCGCGAGCTGGGCATGGATCCCAGCTTCGCCGATCGCTACCTGAACGAAGGATTCTCCGGCGGGGAGCGCAAGCGCAACGAGGTTCTGCAAATGGCTGTGCTCGAGCCCGAGCTCGCCATCATGGACGAGACCGACTCGGGGCTTGACATCGATGCCCTGCGAGTGGTCGCCGACGGAGTCAACCGGCTGCGCCATCCTGAGCGGGCCTTCCTGGTTATCACCCACTACCAGCGCCTGCTCGAGTACATCACACCCGACATCGTTCACATCCTCCTCGACGGCAAGATCGTCGAAACCGGTGGGCCGGAACTGGCCGCCCGGGTGGAGGGTGAGGGATACGAGGCCTACCGGGCCGCGGTCGGGGCCTGAGTCGTTTGTGACCGACTTCGCCGAGCTTCGCGCAGACTTTCCCATCCTCCAGCAGGAGATGAACGGCCACCCCCTGGTCTACCTGGACTCGGCCGCCACTTCCCAGAAACCGGACTCCGTCATCGAGGCGCTGTCCGACTTCTACCGAACCGGCAACGCCAACGTCCATCGCGGGGCCTACACGCTTTCGAACAACGCCACCGATCAGTACGAGGCGGCCCGGGCCCGGGTGGCGGGCTTTGTAAACGCCGGAACCAGGGAGATAGCCTTCAACCGAGGCACAACCTCCGCTCTCAACCAGATTGCCTATGGCTGGGGCCTCTACAACCTGCAGGAAGGTGACCGGGTACTGCTGACGCTGATGGAGCACCACGCCAACATCGTCCCCTGGCAGCTGGTTAGCCGCCACACCGGGGCCGAGCTCGTCTATGTCCCCCACACCGGCGACTACGCCCTGGACTTGGACGCTTTCACCGAACTGCTGGATGAGCGGGTCAAGGTGGTGGGGGTCACCGCGATGTCGAACGTACTCGGAACTATCAACCCGGTCCGCCAGATTGCCGACGCCGCCCATGCCGCCGGAGCGGTGGTGGTGGTGGACGCAGCGCAGGCAGTTCCTCACATGCCGGTGGACGTGAAGGAGATGGACGCCGACTTCCTTGCCTTCTCCGGGCACAAGATGCTGGGACCGACGGGCATCGGCGTGCTGTACGGCAAGCTCGACCTCTTGGAGGCGATGGAGCCCGCCGAGGGTGGCGGGGAGATGATCAGCGACGTTCAGCTCGATTCTTCCAGCTGGGCGGAGGTCCCCCACAAATTCGAGGCCGGGACGCCTCCCATTGCCGAGGCTATCGGCTTGGCCGCGGCCATCGACTACCTGGAAAAGCTGGGAATGGGAGCGGTGAGAGATCACGAGGTCGAGATCACTGCTTACGCCCTTGATCAACTCGGCAAGATCGACGGCCTCACCATTTACGGGCCCGACGACGTCGGTAGCCGCGGTGGAGCCGTCAGCTTCACGCTGGCCGACATCCATCCGCACGACCTGGCCACCATCCTGGATCAGCGTGGGATTGCCATCCGGGCCGGCCACCACTGCGCCCGCCCCCTGGCCCGATCGCTCAACCAGCCGGCCACGGCCCGAGCATCGTTCTACCTTTACAACACTGAGGCCGACGTCGATGCCCTCGCCGCCGGCTTGCAAGAGGCCCGGGAGATATTCGGTGTCGCTTAACGAGCTGTATCGCGAAGTCATCCTCGACCACTACCGCGCCCCCCGCCACCACGATCACCTCGACGCCCCCCACGGGACGGCCGAAGGCAAGAACCCGCTGTGCGGCGATGAAGTCACTATCGAACTCAAACTGGACGGCGGCGTGGTCAGCGAGGTGGGCGCCATCGGGGTGGGATGCTCCATCAGCCAGGCCTCGGCCTCGATGATGTCGGAAGCCGTAGCAGGCAAGAAGCTGATCGAGGTCGAAGAACTGGTTCGCAAATTCAAGGTGATGATGACAATCGAGGAATCCGCCGAGCAGGTGGTGGATCCCGAGCGCCCCGGCGCTGTCCTCGGAGACCTGGAAGCCTTGCAGGGAGTCCGCAAGTTCCCGGTTCGGATCAAGTGTGCCGACCTCCCCTGGATCACTCTCCAGCAGGCGCTGGAGGAAGCGAGATGAGTTCGGGCCTCGGGTTCGGGTTGATCTCAACCCAGCGCAGCCCCGGCGATTCGCGCAGCTGGAGCGACCTCTATCGAGAAGCTCTCGAGCTGACGGTCAAGGCCGAGGAGCTCGGTTACAACAGCATCTGGACCACCGAGCATCACTTCATCGACGATGGATACATGCCGGGGCTTCTCCCGATGAGCGCAGCCATGGCCGCCCGCACCTCCAGCATTGAAATCGGCACCGGCGTGATCCTGGCTCCCCTCTACCACCCTCTCCGACTGGCCGAAGACGCTGCCACCGTCCAGCTCATAGCCAACGGCCGGTTCACTCTCGGCCTCGGCCTCGGGTGGATGCCCGCCGAGTTCGAAGCGCTCGGCGCCGACCTGCGGCGGCGAGGACGGGCAATGGACGAGATCCTCCACATCCTCCGTCTGGCCTGGACCGGGGAGCCCTTCTCCCACGAAGGATCGGTCTACCAGATCCCCCTCGTCGGGGTGCGACCGACTCCCGAACACCACCTGCCCATCCTCATCGGTGGCGGAGCCGAAGCTGCGGTACGCCGGGCCGCCCGGCTGGCCGACGGATTCTTCTCAAACGCCTCACCCACCCGACTCGCGCAGCAAGTTGGTTGGGCAAACGACGAGTTGTCCAAGGCAGGCCGGGATCCGGCCGACTTCCGCTGGATCTACTACACGGTCATGTTCCCGGGGGTCGACCCCGACCTGGCCTGGGAGCGGGGCCGCCACCACATCCACGCCATGCGATGGAAGTACGAGGACATGGAAGATTCGGCAGTTCGTTCGGGTCCGCTGCCGGCACCGCCAGCCCTGACGCCCGAGTCCGAGGAGAACCTGCGGGCAGCCACTTTGTTGGGACCGGGCGAGCAGATCGCCGAGCAGATCAATCAGATCAAGGAGGCGGCGGGAGTTGACTTTGACGTCGTCGCCCGCTCCTACTTCCCAACGCTCGACTGTTCCGGCCAGGTCGAGATCCTCGAACAACTGGCCGCCGAGGTCGCTCCCCTCCTCTGACCGTCCCGCCCGCGCATCACCGGCGAGAGCCCGGCAGGGGCGGTTGCCGGGGTGCTCGACGGCCCGAGCCAGCGGGCAGCCGCGACCTCTACCTGGGCGGAGTTGGCCGGGCGCAACCCGTCCGTGCGAGCGGTTGCCCTGATCGAGGCGTCTAGCCGGTCACCCCGCCCTCGGTCATGGCGTGCAGGTCGAGAGCTGCCGACAACTCCTCGCCCGTCAGGCCGGACTTCTCAGCCGCCACCTCCCGGACTCCTCGTCCTTCGGCGAACGCCGTCTTGGCAATGTCGGCGGCCAGGTCGTAGCCAATCCGCGGCGCCAGGGCTGTGATGATGATGATGTTGCGCTCGAGCAGTTCGGTCGCTCTGGCCGCGTCGGCTTCCAGATTCTCAACGCACTTCTCACCCAGGACCGTTGAGGCGTTGGCCAGCAGTTCGATGGCCTGGAGCAGGTTGTGGGCCATGACCGGCATCATCACGTTCAGCTCGAAGTTGCCGTTGGCTCCGCTCCAGGTAATGGCGGCATCGTTGCCTATCACCTGGGCGGCCACCATCATCACTGCCTCAGGGATCACAGGGTTGACCTTCCCGGGCATGATCGAGGAGCCGGGCTGCAGCGATGGCAGCTTGATCTCGGCAATCGCCGTACGCGGTCCTGAGGAAAGCCAGCGCAGATCGTTGGCGATCTTGAACAGTGAGGTGGCCACCGTTTTGAGGGCACCGGAAGCTGCCACAACTGCATCCTTGGCGGCCTGAGCCTCGAAGTGATTGTCGGCCTCTCGGAAAGGCATCCCGGTCCGTTCGGCTATCCGGGCAATGGTCTTGGCCGCGAACCCCTCGGGAGCGTTAATCCCGGTCCCCACCGCGGTTCCACCTAGTGCCAATTCCTCCAGGTCGGGCAGAACCGCTTCCAGCCGGGCCTTCCCCTTCGCTACCTGCGCCGCGTAGCCGGAGAATTCCTGCCCCAGCCGGACCGGCGTGGCGTCCATCAAGTGGGTTCGTCCCGACTTTACGATCCCGTCGAACTCGGTTGCTTTAGCGCCCAGAGCTCCGGCCAGTGCCTCGAGAGCGGGCAACAGCTCTTCCCGTATCGCTGCCACAGCCGCGATGTGGATGGCCGTCGGAATCACGTCGTTCGACGATTGTCCCTGGTTGACATGGTCATTGGGGTGAACCAGCCGACTCCCGCGATCGCCGTCGAGCGCTTCGGTGGCGATGTTGGCGATAACCTCGTTGGCGTTTGTGTTCGTCGAGGTCCCCGACCCGGTTTGAAATACGTCGAGCACAAACTGACTGTCCAGCTCGCCGGCCACTACCTTGTCGGCGGCTTCGGCGGCGGCTGCGGCTAGCTCGGCGGCATAGGTGCCGAGTTCCTGGTTGGTTCTGGCCGCCTCGGCTTTGATGAGGCCGAGGGCCCAGATGAACCGCCGGTTGAAACCGATCCCCGAAATCGGGAAATTGTCCCTGGCGCGCTGGGTGGATGCTCCGTAGTAAGCGTCGTCGGGTACCTCGACCTCGCCCATGGAGTCACGTTCGATCCGCATGTCGATCTCCTCGTCGATCTGTCGCTATGGGCAAGCCTACGGAGCCGGGCGGCACGGTAGGGTGCCGCCATGAGCTCAGAGATCACCCTTCAGGACCGCACCATCATCGTCACCGGAGCCTCTCGCGGAATCGGTGAAGCGATTGCGCGGGCGGGTGCTGCCGCGGGAGCGAATGTCGTTCTTGCTTCTCGCAAACAGGAGGGCGTCGACGCGGCTGCAGCTGCCATCGCTGCAGAGGGCGGCCGGGCGATGGCAGTTGCCTGCCATATGGGGGATTCCGCCCAGGTAGACCGGCTCTTTGCCCGAGCGGCCGAGGCCTTTGGATCTGTGCATGGTCTTGTCAACAACGCCGCCACCAATCCGTACTTCGGCCCCACCCTCGGCATCGAGGAGCCCGCCTTCGACAAGACTATCGAAGTCAACCTGAAGGGCCCGCTAGCGGCCAGTCGCCGCTTCGTCGAACAGGCGGCGCCGGGAGGATCGATCGTCAACATTGCCAGCGTGGCCGGACTGCGGGCTGCCCCGCTGCAGGGGGTGTACGCGATGACGAAGGCGGCCCTCATCTCTATGACCCAAACCCTGGCGCACGAAGTCGGTCCTATGGGCATCCGGGTCAATGCCATCGCACCCGGTCTGGTCGAAACCCGCTTTGCTTCTGCTCTGATCCAGAACGAAGACCTGCTGAAGCACGTCGTCGATCGGACGCCGCTGGGACGCCACGGTCAACCAGACGAGATCGCCGGTGCCGCCGTCTATCTGTTGTCAGAGGCTTCCGCCTTCATGACCGGTCAGACCATGGTGATCGACGGCGGCGTCACCAGCGGCTGAGGAGGAGTAACCGATAAGCTCGGCTTCGACAGATGGATCGGGAGGCTGAATGAGTGAGCGATTGGAAAGATACCGGACCGCGATCGCCGGCTCTGACTTCGAGACGCTTGGTTCGCTCCGCCATCCCGAGTACCAGTGTTTTTACCCCCAGTCGGGCGAGCGCTTCCTCAGCCATGAGGCCTGGGTTGAGGCACACACCGACTACTCGGCTCGCTTTGCTGAGGAAGATCTGGCCGGCTCCTCGGTTAAGGGCGGCAAGCGGCGGGCGGACGTGACCAGGACGGTTGCACCAACCTTCATGATGCCCACTCCGATCGTGCAAGTCTCCGACACCGGCGACCTGGTGGTGATGGAGGGAAAGGCGACCTGGCCGGATGGCAAGGTCTACAACTGGGTGCGGATCGTGGAGTACCGCGATCACCTGGTGTGGCGGGAGACCGAGTACTTCGCAGAGCCGTTCGAGGCTCCTCAATGGCGGGCCGAGTTTGTGGTGATCGACCCACCGGATTAGCCGGCTACGACTCCGGATCGAGGATCGCTCTCAGGACCTCCGGCCAATCCTCGCCTGCCAATCCAGCTGAAACCAGCAAGTTCCTCCAGTCGGTTCTGGCCAGTTCGAGCGCTTCGGGAAGCGACCGCCGTTTGGCAACGAGGGCGATGGCAGTCAGTAGCCGTTCGGGAACCTGCGAGGTAGCACCCGGGTCGTGCGCCTCTAGTTGGCGAAGCACGAATGGGGCTTCCTCTCCGAATTCTTGGATGGTCCAGCGTCTCAGCCGCTGCGTCAGTCCTGCCGACATGAGGCCAGTGAACCAGAACCCGACGCCGGGTGCAGGACCGCGCCGGATCAGTGCAGCTGGTGCTTTGACTCGGTGGAGGGTTCCGCTTCGTAGTCGGGATGGAGGCTGATCCCGGCCTCCCCGGTGTATGAAGTCACGAGACTGGCCAGTTCGGCCAGCGCCGGGCCATCGCACCCATCGCTTCCCCACGCAACATGATCGTTCTCGATCAGCACCGCCGCCGGCAGCTTTTCCAGCTGGAAGGCGGCGCTGGCCTGATAGGGACGATCGTCGATGACTACCGGCATCCGCACACCGATGTCATTGAGCAGCTCTCCAGTGTCCTCGATGGTCTCTTGCGCCACTCCGATAACCGTCAGGCCGCGGGCCTTGCGGCCGATCCCGGCCACCATGCCGAGCAACCCGTCGCATCGTCTGCAGTCAGCCCGAAAGAACAAGAGCAGGGCGGGGCCGCTGAAGAACACCGGAAGCGGAGCCGCCCCTTTACCGTCATAGACATCGACTTCGGGGACCGGGGCCCCGACTTCGATCACAGTCCGGCCAGGAAGTCGTCCTCGCGTGCTTCCTCAACCGCGCCACCGAACTCGGCAACCAGATCGGCGTAGCCGCGGTCCTCCAGCTCCTCCGCCAACTCAGGGCCGCCCGACTGCACGATCCTGCCCGCCACCATGACGTGGACGCGATCGGGAGTCAGGTATTGCAGGATCCGGTTGTAGTGAGTGATCAGCAGGACACCGATGTCGGGCCCCCGCATGCGCTCGACGGCCGCAGCCACTTCCCTCACCGCATCTACGTCGAGGCCTGAGTCGATCTCGTCGAGCACGGCCACCGAAGGCGCCAGCACCGCCAGTTGGAAGATCTCGGCCCGCTTCTTCTCTCCGCCCGACAGGCCCTCGTTGACGGGCCGGTCCAGAAACCGGGCAGCGTCGAGGCGAGCCGCCACTTCCTCGATACGGGCACGCAACGCCTCTCCATCTTCACGCTGGTCGGCCAATTCCTCGAAGAGCTCGCGGAGAGTCACTCCGGGGATCTCGGTGGGATATTGGAACGCCTCGGCCAGGCCCAGTCGGGCCCTCTCATCCACCGCTTGGCCCAGCAACTGCTTGCCGGCAACCACCGCCGAACCGGCCGCCTCGTAATCGGGCTTGCCCATCAGCACATGACAAAGGGTGGACTTTCCAGATCCGTTTGGGCCCATGATCACGTGCAGCTCACCGAAGCCCACCTCTAGGTCGAGCCCTTTGAGGATCTCTACCGACCCGATTGAAGCTCGCAAGTCACGGACTTCCAGCGCCACGCTCATGCGTCCTCCTCGATGGGTTCAAGTTCGATGAATACCTCGCCATCGACTACGGACACCCCATAGGAGGGAACCGGACGGGTGGCGGGAAATGAGCCGGGGAGACCGGTCTCCAGATTGAACTCAGAACCATGTCGCGGACACTCGACGTCGAGGTCGAACAGCTCGCCTTCGGCCAGGGACGCCTCGGCATGGCTGCAGCGGTCGCCGATGGCGTAGGCGTCCTCGGCGATACGGAACAGGGCGATCCGGTGGCCGGACGTTTCCACCCGGACCCCGCGGCCCTCAGGCAGATCCTGCAATCGACCGACACTGACTCTCACAGCCGGCCTTCTTCCTGTGCCCGCACGTACTTCTCGTTGACGGCGGCCCGGATAGGATCGGCCAGCTCGGGATGTGGCAACCGGCCGATGGCTTCCTCGAAGAAGCCGCGTACTTGCAACCGGTCCGAATGGATCCTGTCCAGCCCCCGGCTCATCAGGTAGTAGCGCTGGTCGGCATCGAGTGGCCCGACCGTCGAGGCGTGGCCGCATTTGACATCGTTGGCCAGGATTTCGAGGTTGGGGACCGATTCGGCCCCGGCCGCATCGCTCAGGACCAGATTGCGGTTGGTCTGGTAGGCGTTGACTCGCTGAGCCTCCTCTTCGATCCGGATCAGTCCCGTGAACACAGAGTGGGAGGCGTCTTCCACCGCTCCCTTCAGGAACATGTTCGAAGTGGTGTTGGGAGCCCGGTGGTTGATGAAGGCCCGGTAATCCAGTACCTGCTCGTCCTCCCCGAAGTAGAGCCCGGTGATCTCTGAATGGGCACCGGCACCATTGATATCCACGAAGAAATGCAACCGGCCCAGCCCGGCGCCGATGCCGGCTTCGCCGTGGTGGAAGCTGGCGTCGCGTCCCAGCACGGCACGTTGCTGACCGATGGCGGTGGTCCCGTAGCCCCAGCTCTGCACCGTCGTCACCCGTAACCGGGCAGCATCGCCAACCGTGGCCTGGATCTGAGGGATGACGTGGAATCTTCCCTCATCCGGCGAACGGTATACGACGATCACCGACAGATCCGATTGGGTGTCTGCCGCCAGGACGATGCGTGGGAGCGAAAGTGAATCGGGAGTGGTGGCCTGTACGTCGACAAAGATCGGACCGCTCGCGATGGCTCCTTTGCCGGCGTGGATGAAGACCCCGTCTCCGGCAAAGCCATGGTGAGCAGCGGCAAACCGGTCGAGATCGGCCGGGATCACCGAGCCGGCCGCTTCGGCCAGGGCGGCGGGGTCGGCATCTGTCAGGCGGGAGACGGTAATGCCCTCGGCGGGCTCGATCCCGGTGACGAAACCATCGACGAAGGTGGCCCGCCCGATCGCCTCCGCCACATAGCGACCGGGCGCCATCGGCTCCCCGGGAGCATCTGCCAGCGAGAGCTCGTCCAGGTCGAAGTCGAGGTCGACGTACCGCCATACTTCCTCCGAGGAGCTGGGCATAGGCAGTTCGGTGAACGCATCCAGGCCCCGGTCTCGCAGCTCTGCCATCCAGGCCACGGGAGTCTCGGGGCGCGCGTCGATCGGATCGGCTACGAGGGGTCTCACGACGGACAAGGATATTGGGGTCGGGTCCGCTTCCCAAGCGAGTTCTTCACCGCGCTAGAAGGCGGCGGGCCCGGGTGAACACAGCATCGAACCTCTCTTCGGTGAGCCGCCCGGTAAAGGTGTTTTGTTGGCTCGGGTGATAGCTGGCAATGACCAGCGGCCCACCGTTGGCCAGGACCACTTCCCGCCCGTGGCCAAAGTCGGGCCGGGGGCGAGGAGCAGCCGATCCGAAATAGCGAAGGACCCGGTTGTAAGCGAGTTGACCAAGCGCCACCATCACCTCCGCCGCCGACAACAACTCCAGTTCACGCCGCAGCCACTGCTCGCATTCGGAGCTCTCGATAGCAGTCGGCTTGTTGGCGGGCGGGGCACAGCGGACCATCGAAGTGACGTAACAGTCATCCAGCACCAGCCCGTCATCGCTTCGCACCGATTCGGCCTGATTTGCGAAGCCGGCCCGAAACAAGGCCCGGTACAGCCAGTCGCCAGAGCGGTCGCCGGTGAACATGCGTCCGGTGCGGTTGGCTCCGTGAGCGGCCGGCGCCAGACCAACGAGAACGAGGCGGGCATTCGGATCGCCGAATCCGGGGACCGGGCGACCCCAGTAGTCATGATCACGGTAGGCGGCCCGTTTGGTCTCCGCTATCTCCTGGCGCCACGCCACCAGCCGGGGACAGGCGCGGCACTCGATCAACTCGTCGTTGAGGTCGGCGAGGGTCACTGCACCGCCGGGTCGAGAGCCGCCTTGGTGAATCGGCTTCCCGCATTCCACAGGATCCAACCCAGATCGCGTTGCTCGGCAGCGTCGATCTGAGATCGAACTTCCACCTCGCCGTACGAACCACCGCAACCGAAGGAGAAATCCTGGATCCAGGGGCGCACGATGGCGGGTCCGTTGACTCTGGGCAGCCCGTCGTCTAGAGCTCCGGAAACCACCGGGCCCGGGAAGGCGTTGGGGCACTCGAATCCAAACCAACCGGTCGAATAATGACTCGGGTAGATCATCGGGCTTATCACGTCCACCGAGTCGGCCAGCTCCTCAATCCGTTGACCGAGACCCTGGTCCCCGTTGGCGCTGAGGATGACGGCGAAGACGTCGGCAGCAACCGCACATCCCTTCGGGTTGAGCCGGGACCGCGCCTCGGAGAGGAAGGAACTGATGGTCGTGACCCGGCCGGCCTGGTCGCTGGGACCGTCATACACAGCCCGATCAACCGGCCCGTCGGTCGGGAACCGCACGTAGTCGAACTGAATCTCGTCATAGCCCAGAGCACAGGCCTCTTCGGCCAGGGCCAGCGGGTAATCCCAGGAGGCCTGGTCGGTGGCGTCCATAAAGATCTCTCCCCCACCGGTGGTCCACGACTGATTGGTTCCGACGTCCCACACCGAATGCTCGGGGTAGGCGGCTCCCAGGTACCGGTCCTGGAAAGTGACGATACGGGTAATCGCATACAGATCCCGTTCTCGTAGATCGGCCAGAACCTCGGCCGGAACGTAATGGTCAGCTACCGCCCCAATCTCGTGGGCGGTGGCCACCGAGGTGTCGTAGAAAACCCGGCCAGATTCATCCTTGGTGTCGACAACGATGGCGTTGACCTCGGTGTCTTCTGCGATCTCCAGCAGCTCGCTCCAACGGTCGGAATCACCGGCCGCCGGACCGCTGGCACGGATCGAACGGATCGTCCTCGGCTCCAGGGCGAGCGCCACAGTGGATCCTTCACCGTCCCACTCCACCGACGTTCCCTGATAGGACGCCTTGTGGGCCACCACCGGGCCGGGGACGGCTCGCTCGATCGTGAACCCACCGGCGAAGTCTGTAAGGGTCGTCGTCTCACCCAACGACACCAGCGTTCCCGGCAGGCCATGGCCAGCGGCGGTTCGGACAACGCCGTTGAGGATGACCGGGTCGAGGGCAAGTTCGACGACCCGGGTGTCCGGTAGTTGCAGCACCTCGAGCGACCCGGGATGGAATCCGGGGGCGGATGCGCTGATCGTGAGCGAGCGGCGGGGCCACTCCGACACCGCCCGGCCGCCGTCGTCGGTGGCCGCATTGTCAAGATCGCCAAAGGCCACCTGGGCCTCTCCAATCGGCTGTCCAGCCGTGTCGGTCACAACCACCTCCAGCTCCGGAATGGCCGGGGCAGGCGGCACCCCTTCCCCGACCACCACCAGGGACGGACCCGAACAGGCGGTGAGGATGAGACTGGAGAGAAGCAGGAGCTTTCGCATTACCGGCATAGTCTGGCTCGCAACGGCCGGTAGTCGCAACGTCGGCCGGGAGGTGCGATGACAAACGAGAACCAACCACTGGCCCCGTTCGACCGATTGGTGGGCGGAGAATGGCATATGGCCGACAGCTACCACGTGTTCCGCTGGGGCGCGGCCAACAAGAGCTTCCACTCGCAGAGTTTCTTCGTCGCCGAGGGAACCCCGGTTCCGGTCGGCGACGGCGTCTGGTTCTTCCATCCCGGCGAAGGAGTCATCCGCGGCTACGGGATGGCCGACGGAATGGGGATCGATCTATTCGAGTACACATCTCGCTGGGAGGGTGACACGCTCATCAACGATCTCGTCACCTACGACGCTGACGGAGACAAAGGCGAATACGTGGAGCACTGGGAGTTCAGCGATTCAGACACCTACGAGTGGACCTTGTACGCCCGCGCCGGGGACGGGTTGCAGAAGGCGATGGGCGGGACTTTCACCCGCAAGGCCTCCTAGGCCCTCAACGAGCTGGTACCCACTTGCCCGCCTGCCGGGCTGCGTGATACCGTGATTGGGCGGCTTGTGGGGGCAGGGAGCATCCCCAGCCGTGGGGAGGAGTGCGTTTGGCCAGACGGCCCAAGGAGTCACCATCCTTAGCCGACGGCGTCGGCAAGTACCTCGAAGAGGTCTCCTCACACGACCTTCTCAATGCCGATGACGAAGTAAGGCTCGCCAGGGCGATTGAGCGCGGCCGTCGCGCTCAGCAGCGACTGGACACCGAGCCCGACCTGAGCGCGGCCGAGCGGGCCGGTCTTTTCCGAGAAACCCACGCCGCCGACGAGGCCAAGATGGAGTTCATTCGCTCCAACCTGCGCCTGGTCGTCTCCATCGCCAAGCGCTATTCCGGTCGCGGTCTCGATCTCCTCGACCTGATCCAGGAAGGCAACCTCGGCCTCATCCGCGCGGTCGAGAAGTTCGACTGGCGCAAGGGGTTCAAGTTCTCCACCTACGCCACCTGGTGGATTCGGCAAGCGATAACCCGTGGCCTCGGGAACCAGGCCCGCACTATCCGTCTGCCGGTTCATATGGTCGATGTCGTGCGAACCGTTCAGGAGTCGGTGGTGGTGCTGAGCCAAGAGCTGCACCGGGCCCCCACCCTTGAGGAGATCTCAGAGATGAGTGGGCTGGACATCGAAAGGGTCCGCACCGCTCTCGACGCGCCCGGCGACACCGTGTCGCTCGACCGCCCGGTCGGCACCGACTCGGAGGCCGAGCTCGGCGATTTCGTCGAGGATGTCGAGGCGCCTGATCCCTTCCTGGTGGCCGTCGCCGGTACCAGGACCCGCCACCTGGTCAAGGCCCTCGATGTGCTGGACGCAACCGAGCGCGAGATCATCAAGCTCCGTTACGGGTTGGAAGGCGGTCCGCCCCGCACGCTGTCAGATGTCGGTAAGGCGTTCGGCCTCACCCGGGAGCGTGTCCGCCAGATCGAGGGGCGGGCCCTGTCGAAGCTTCGCCACCCGTCTTGCGCCTTCGAGTTGGAAGCTCTGATCTAGAACAGTTTCAGCGAGTCGGACTCGATACCGCGCAGTTCGTCGTAATCGACCTCACGCCATTCGATGTCCCGATCGCCTGCTAGTGCTCTGGCCTGAGGGGTCACGTCGAGCGCCACGAACATGCCACGGACCGAGTCGAAGCGGGTGTCACGCTGTAGGAATTCCAGATAGCGGGTCAGCTGCTCCACGCCGTCTATCCCGCCCTTGCGCTTGATCTCCACCGCCACCGCCGCTCCGTCGGCACTCCGGCATAGCAGGTCGACGGGCCCGATGGTGGTGGGGTATTCCCGTCGCACCAGCGTTAGGCCCTCTTCCAGCACCTCAACCCGCTCCGCCAGCAGCTTCTGTAGCTGTGCTTCAACACCGTCCTTCTCCAGGCCGGGGTCCTGCCCTAGTTCGTGACGGGTGTCGGAGAGGACCTCGTACAGGCTGATGGTGAGGCGCTCCCCTTTCGGGTTCGTGACTGTCCAGCGACCCTCTTCCTCGATAAGAGTGTTGGGTGCGTTCATCCAGTTGAGCGGCTTGTAGGCGCCGCCGTCGGCATGGATGGCCACGCACCCATCGGCCTTCAGCATGATGAGGCGAATGGCTCGAGGGAGGTGGGCAGACAACCGGCCCTCGTAGTCGACGCTGCAGTCCGCAATCACAATTCGCATGGCCCGCGACTGTAGGAGTCCGGCCGGTCCTGTCACAAGCCGATGCAACCACGGCTCGAGTCGGGGAGGTCCTGGTCGGGAGTGCGGGGCCCGCGCCTATGGGGTCGGTACTGGCGGTGGGTATCTGTAGACGTCCTCGGGGCGCTCGGGAAACCACTCACAGCCGAGTGCTGCCACAACCACTTCCGTCAGATCGCTCGGCAGCCAGGGAACATCGGCGAAGGCTCCCCGCTCGGCGGTGGCATCGAGTTGGGCCTGGAAGTCGTTGCAGACTTGCTTGCCCTCGGCGATTGCCGCCCGATAAGCGATCATCTCCGGGCTCTCGGACAGCGCCTCCCAGCCGGCCGCAGTGTCCTCAGCAATCCTCGACCGGGCCACCAGCCACTGCTCGGTGGATATGAACCCGGCATGCCAGCCCCACAAGAAACGGTGGAGGTCGGCGATCTGCTCGGGGGGATCAATGGCATCTACCCCCTCCTGGAGGGGGATGCGGATCTCCGCCAGACCCCGCTCGAGATCCGCCGCCAGGTTCTGCGGGCTGAAGTCCTCGACCTCATCTTGACCGGTGAACAGCTCCTCTGCAGTCTGACCCGCGGCTTCCGCGAAGGTATTGATCTGTTCCACGTACTCGGTCAGTGACATCTCGCCACCACCGCATCCAGCGAGCAGGGACGCCATGCACACAACGACGACAACGATTCGCTTGTTGACCATCAGACTCGCGCCACCAATCTGCCCGCGTGGCCAACCCAGGATGTGGCCGCCGCACCCCGGGGCCCCAGAGGCTTTCGCCCCCTCTCAGGCCGTGTTGGATAGTGAGCGGACCTTGGCGACGACGGCTCCGAGATTGATAGTCCATCCGACACCGAATGCGCGACCGACGATGATTGCGCCCTCAGGGTCCCAGAAGGAATTCTTGATCCTCTCGACCGTCGGCACTCGGAAGTCGTAGGGCACGAAGCCGCCGAGAGCACCGTGCCAGGTTCGCTCCTCTTTCGGCAGGCGCAACTCTTTGATCACTGCCGCGATCGCCAGACCAAGGGCCAGCACCTTGAGCGGCTTCATGCCTCCGGCATGCCGTCGCTTGGCATCCGGGGCGGTAGTTTTCTTCCTCATGGCCCAAGGCTAGCGATGGTTGCACAGTCGCAGAATGTGACTCGGCCGCTCGATCATTCTCACGCTATGGAAGTCGCCCACCGAAGGTGAAGCCTTCGATCCGCGCCGGCGTTGGCGCCGCCACCCAGTTGTCTTCCAGGGCGGGACGCATGTCCTCCAACCACTCTTCAGCGTGGTCGGCGCCGCGATCCTTCGTGAGAAGTGTGCGGGCGAGCGGAATCGCGTCGCGCTGGATGAGAGAGTCAGATGCCGATGTGGCACCTTGACGCGCGCCGAATGGCCGGGCTGATGGCCAATAGCCGACTGCTGGTTGCCGCCTACCCCACGCTTCCGATCATCTGCAGCTCGATGAGGCGGTTCAACTCGACCGCGTACTCCATGGGGAGTTCCTTCACGATCGGCTCAACGAATCCGGCCACGATCATTGTGGTGGCTTCCTCCTCGGAGAGCCCGCGGCTCATCAAGTAGAAGAGCTGGTCATCGCCCACCTTGGAGATGGTGGCCTCATGGCCGATCTGAGCATCGGCTTCCTCGATCTCCATGTACGGGTAGGTGTCCGAGCGCGAGTCCTCATCCAGGATGAGGGCATCGCAGCGAACGAAAGACTTGACCTTCTCGGCGCCGTCTTCCACCCGCACCAGGCCTCGATAGCCGGCCCGGCCCCCGTCCTTGCAGATGGACTTGGAGGTGATGAGTGATGTCGTATTAGGGGCCGCATGCACGATCTTGGCGCCGGCGTCGAGATGCTGACCGTCGCCGGCAAAGGCAACCGATAGCACCTCACCGTGGGCGCCTTCCTCCATCAACCACACCGCCGGGTACTTCATCGTGAGCTTGGAACCGAGGTTGCCGTCGACCCACTCCATGGTGGCGTTCTTGTAAGCGGCGGCCCGCTTGGTGACCAGGTTGTAGACGTTGTTCGACCAGTTCTGGATCGTCGTGTACCGACAGCGGCCACCTTCCTTGATGACGATCTCGACAACAGCCGAGTGCAGCGAGTCGGTGGTCCACACCGGAGCCGAGCAGCCTTCGACGTAGTGCACGTAGGCACCCTCGTCCACGATGATCAGAGTGCGCTCGAACTGGCCCATGTTTTCGGCGTTGATGCGGAAATAGGCCTGGAGGGGCTGGTCGACGTGCACGCCCGGCGGAACGTAGATGAACGATCCACCCGACCACACCGCCGAGTTGAGAGCTGCGAACTTGTTGTCGTTGGGGGGAATGATGGTCCCGAAGTACTCCTGGACGATCTCCGGGTACTCGCGGACCGCGGTGTCCATATCCGTGAACAGCACCCCGAGGGCTTCGAGGTCCTCACGGTTCTTGTGATAGACGACCTCGGACTCGTACTGGGCGGTGACTCCGGCCAGGTACTTGCGCTCCGCCTCAGGAATCCCGAGCTTCTCGTAGGTCTCCTTGATGGAATCCGGGACCATGTCCCAGTCCTTGGCCTGACCTTCGGTCGGCTTGATGTAGTAGTAGATGTCATCGAAGTCGATGTCATCGAGTGAGCCTCCACCACCCCAGGTAGGGACCGGCTTGCGCAGGAACCGTGCGTAAGCCTTGAGCCGGAAGTTGAGCATCCACTCGGGCTCTTTCTTCATGGCGGACATCTCGCGAATGATCTCTTCGTTCAGGCCCTTCTTGGGCTTGAAGACGTACTCATCCTCGGTGTCGTGCCAACCGAGTTGGTACGCGCCCAGATCAATATCAACCGTTGCCATGGGAGCCTTCCGAATTCACCTAGCGAGAGTCCATTATGCCGCAGTCGACGCCACTAGCGAAGGGGTATTCGGAGATGACCCGGGTCGCCACGTAGGCTCGGTTCACTATGGTCGACCTCCTCGACAACCCCGCCCCCGACCTTTCCACTGAGCAATTGGCCGGATTGGCCCGGGACCAATTCGGGTTGGACGGGACCGTCCGGCTCCTTGACAGTGAGCGTGACCTCAACTCCCTTGTCGAAACCAATCAGGGTCTCTTCACCCTCAAGGTCGCCAACTCGGCCGAGGCGGTCGGTGCGCTCGACTTCGAATCCACCGCCCTCAACCACATCGCCGCCATGAGTCCCGAGCTGCCGGTCCCCCGGGTAATGCCGACGCTGGCGGGCGAGCCGGCGGGAGTGATCGACTTCGAGGGGGCTCACTACCAGGTGCGTGCTCTGACCTATCTACCGGGCGAACCGGTCTCCTCCGGCATCCTCCCACCTGAGGTGGGGGCGGCGATTGGAAATCTGTTGGCTCGGCTCCAACGATCCCTCCGGGGCTTCTTCCACCCGGCGGCGGGTCGGCGGCTGTTATGGGACCTGCGAAGAGGTGAGGAGCTGGTGGGCTGGGTCGACTTCCTTCCTGATCCCGGGACCCGCGACCTGGTCAGGCAGGTGCTAGTGGACAAGGCGGCCGCCACCTTGCCGGGGCTCCAGGCCCTTCCCTCACAAGTAATCCACAATGACTTCCACCGTGACAACCTGTTAGTCGACCCCGGCGACCCGGCCCGGCTGTGTGGGATCCTCGACTTCGGTGATGCCCTCCACGCTCCCAGGGTGCAAGACCTGGCGGTGACGGCTGCCTACGCGGCTCTCGAGCACCCCCGACCACTGGAGGCGGTCGGAGCGGTGGTGGATGGTTACTGCCAGAGGGTCGAGCTCGAGGAAGTCGAACTGGAGGCGCTCCCCGACCTGATCTCCATCAGGCTGGCGCAATCGCTCACGATCGCCGCCTACCGGGCCGAGCTCCACCCTGAGAACCTCGAGTACATTCTCTCTGATTCACCCGAGATTGAGGCTGCCCTTCACATTTGGGAATCGCTCGATCCAACCCGTGTGACCGCAACTCTGAGACGCGCCGCCTCGATCCCCCTACCAACGCACCCGACGAGCCACGTTGTGTCTCGACGCCGCCGTCACCTGTGGTCCGGCCTCGGCTTCAGTTACCGGGAGCCCCTACATCTGGTGGAAAGCAGTGGCGTATGGCTGGTCGATGCCGAAGGGCGCCGCTATCTCGACGCCTACAACAACGTCGCACAAGTTGGTCATGCCAACCGCCGCGTGGTAGCTGCAGCCTCCCACCAGGCAGCCCGGCTCAATACCAACACCCGCTACCTCACCGAGGCGGTAGTAGATCTGGCGGAGACGCTCTCCGAGCTGTTGCCGGATCCGTTGGAGGTCTGCCTGTTCGTGAACTCGGGCAGTGAGGCCAACGACCTCGCCTGGCGCATTGCCAGGGCCGTCACCGGCGGACAGGGAGCTGTGGTGACCACTCACGCCTATCACGGCGTCACCGGTGAGATCTATGCCCTGTCACCCGAGGAACGACCCGCCGCCGAGGCCCCCGATTGGGTGTCCACATTCGGCGCCCCGGGATCAGAAGGCCGGGATGTGGCTGTCGCACTTGATCAATTGCAGGCCGCAGGTCACGACCCGGCCGGTCTGTGGATCGACGCCACCTTCTCTTCCGACGGGATCTTCGCTCCTCCGCCTGGCTTCCTGGACGCGGCGGCCAAGGCGGTCCGCGACCGGGGAGGACTATTCATCGCCGACGAGGTCCAGGGAGGGCTGGGTCGGGTCGGGCCGGACTACTGGGGGTTCGCAGTCGACGACCTCGTTCCCGACATCGTCACAGTTGGCAAGCCGCTCGGCAACGGCTTCCCCATTGGCGCCGTTGTGACCACCCGAGAGATTGCCGACCGATTTGCCCGCATCGGTTACTTCTTCTCGACCTTTGGCGGCAATCCGGTGGCGGCGGCCGCGGCCTCGGCAGTGCTCGCCATCACCGATGAACTCGGTCTCCCCGCCCTTGCCCAGGCCGTCGGTACCCAGCTCCGACAGGGCCTGACCGACGTCATGGCTGGAGCATCGGGTGTGGAGATTCGCGGGCGAGGCGCCTTCGTCGGAGTGGAATTCGCTGACGCGAGGATGGCGGAAGACCTTGTCGAGTCGTTGCGGACCCAGGGGGTTCTGGTGGGATTGACCGGCCCAAACGATTCGGTGGTGAAGATCCGCCCGCCGCTTGTCTTCGACTCCGAGAACGTCGAGCAACTGCTGGCAGCCGTGCGAGTCGCCGCCTCGCAGGCTTGGTGATTCCAGACGCGAGAGAAGGGCGTCGAGGGTAGGTCGGGGAAGCGGGAGACGGATTGACCGGGGCCCTCGGCGCCCTTTATCTCACATCTCCATAACGATCCCGATGTGCCTTTCGTTCCCCTCCCGGATGGCATTGGCGGGATCCCGACAGGGTTCATGGCAGCCGGCCACTCCTAGGCTCGGACTATGGAATTCTCAATCATGACCGAGCCGCAAATGGGCGGCACGTACGACCAGTTGCTGTTTCTTGCCCGTTGGGCCGAGGACCGCGGGCTGGCTTCTTTCGCCCGCTCCGACCATTACTACTCGAGTGCCGAAACCGCCCATGACGCCACCGACGCTTTCGCCACTCTGGCCGGGCTCGCCCGCGACACCGCCACCATTCGCCTGTGCGTCCTGGTCTCACCGGTGACTTTCCGTCACCCCGCCGTCATCGCCAAGAACGCCCTGACCATTGATCAGATGTCGGGGGGGCGTTTCGACCTCGGAGTAGGCACCGGATGGATGTCCCAGGAACACGACGCGTACGGGCTGGAAATGTGGCCGATGGCCGAGCGCTTCCAACGGTTCGAAGAGTCACTCCGGTACCTGCGGGCAGCCTTCGGCTCGCAGCCGGCCCGGTTCGAAGGCTCTCACTACAAGTTGATAGCGGACGTGCGACCCGGCCCGACCGGTCGGCTACCCATTGTCGTCGGAGGCACCGGCAAGAAGCGCACACCCGCTCTGGCCGGACGCTTCGCCGATGAGTACAACCAATCGCCGGCCCCGGCGTCGGTTCTGGCCGACAACATCATCACCATGCGCCGGGCAGCCGAGGCAGCCGGGCGAGATCCCGCCGCCATCGCCACCAGCGTCATGGGCTCGGTGGTGGTCGGATCAGACGAAGGCTCCTACCGCGACCACCTTCACGAAGCCGCCAAGAAGCGCAACACCGAACCGGACGAATTGGAGGAGCGCTTCACTGCGACCGGGCTGCCGATCGGGCCGCCGGAGAAGGCCCAGGCACTGATGGAGGCATGGGCCGAGGCTGGAGTCGACCGGTTCTATGTCCGCCAGATGGAGTTGGACGACCTCTCGCTGCTGGACGAGCGGCTCACAGCTCTGGGCGGATGACGGCGCACAGCATCGGCCCGAGCCCAGCGGCTACCGGCCCCGCTCAGCGCTGCTCGGTCGCCATCGTTATAACGGTGAATGGGGCTCCCTGAGGATCCTGCACCACTGCAAAGCGGCCCACGGGAACATCCATCGGCGGCATCAGCACCTGACCGCCGTTGTCCTTGATAGCGCCCAACGTGGCGTCGACATCGTCGACCGAGAAGTACACACCCCAGAAATTGGGGATGGGCCCCATTCCCTCGTTCTTGGGCATCATCCCCGCGGCGGCGTTCCCTTCAACGTTGCCGTCCGCCCAGAACGACGTGTACTTGCCGTTTGGTATATCGACGGTCTCCGCCCGCCATCCGAAGACGTCTGAGTAGAACTTCTCGGCGGTCGCGGTGTCATCGGTAATCAGTTCGTTCCACGAGAGACTGCCGTGCTCGTTGACAAGCTCGGCGCCCTTGTGGCTTCCGGCCTGCCACAGGCCGATAGCTGCTCCGGTGGGATCCGTGATGAAGGCCATCCGGCCGGCGTCCATCACATCCATGGCCGGCATCATCACGCTGCCGCCTGCCTCGCCGACTTTGGCGATGGTGTCATCGACGCTGTCGACGTTGACATAACTGTTCCACATCGGAGGCATGCCGGCGGCGGCTTGCTCCGGTGGTATTGGTCCAAGGCCGGCCACCATCTTGCCGTCCTTGCTGAGCATCGTGTAGGGCACGCCCTGATCGGTCGCCTGATCCTCCGCCGCCCAGCCAAACACGGCTCGATAGAAAGCCTTGGCCCCCTCGACATCGCTGGTTCCAAGGTCGGCCCAACTGGGAACCCCGTGGGCATATCCGGTACGTTCCGGCATTACAACTCCTCTCCTTCACTCAACAACGAAATCTACCAAGGCCGTCGGACAAGAAACCTGCAGGAGGCGGGACCGACCGATCTTCACCGAGCCTGGCCGGCGCGTAACATGCAAGCCAACCACGGGAGGCTGCTGTGAGCGAGCAAAGACAGGCACTGGAGAACCTGCTGAAAGAGAACCGGCGGTTCGAGCCGCCGGCCGACTTCGCCGCTGCCGCCAACGCCGGCCCCGGGATCTATGAAGATGCCGAGTCCGACTGGCTCGGCTTCTGGCAGCGACAGGCACTGGAACGGATCAGCTGGTTCACCGAGCCGAGCGTGGTCCTCGACGACTCGAATCCCCCTTTCTACAAATGGTTCACCGACGGTGAGCTCAACCTGTCGTACAACTGCCTGGACCGCCATCTCGAGAGCCAGGGCGACAAGGTTGCCTTTCACTGGATTGGCGAGCCGGGCGATACCCGCACCATCACCTACCAGCAGCTCTACGAGGAGGTCTGTCGTTTCGCCAATGCCCTCACCAGCATGGGCGTGGAGCGTGGCGACCGGGTGGCCATCTACCTGGGGATGGTTCCGGAGCTTCCGGTGGCGATGCTGGCCTGCGCCCGGATCGGGGCCGTCCACTCGGTGGTGTTCGCCGGGTTCTCGGCCGACGCACTGGCGGACAGGATCGATGACGCAGATGCGAAGGTCATCATCACCTCCGATGGCGGCTGGCGGCGGGGGTCGGTCGTCCCTCTCAAAGCCGCCGCCGACGTCGCGGCTAGCCGCTGTCCCAGCATTGAGCACATCATCACCGTCAAGCGCACCGATTCCGAGGTCTCGATGACCGAGGGCCGCGACGTCTGGTACCACGATGTCGTCGCCGGGCAGCCGGCTACGTCCGAGCCTGCCGTTCTCGGCGCCGAGGAGCTGCTGTACATCCTTTACACCTCGGGAACCACCGGCAAGCCAAAGGGAATCGTTCACACCCAGGGCGGATACCTGACCGGTGCCATTACCACCCACCACTACGTCTTCGACCTCAAGCCGGACGACGTCTACTGGTGCGCGGCCGATATCGGGTGGGTGACCGGCCACTCCTACATCGTGTACGGACCGCTCGCCAACGGAGCAACCGGAGTCATGTACGAGGGTGCCCCCAACTACCCGGATTTTGACCGTCTGTGGGAGATCATCGAGGAGTACGGCGTCACCATCTTCTACACCGCCCCCACCGCCATCCGTGCGTTCATGAAGTGGGGGGATCAGTATCCGGCCGCCCACGACCTCAGCTCGCTGCGCCTGCTGGGCACAGTCGGTGAACCGATCAACCCCGAAGCCTGGATGTGGTACCACGAGAAAATCGGCGGAGAACGGTGCCCGATAGTCGACACCTGGTGGCAGACCGAGACCGGCGGCATCATGATCACTCCCCTTCCCGGGGCGGTCGCCACCAAGCCGGGGTCCGCCACCCGTCCTTTCCCGGGGGTGAAGGCCAATGTTGTGGACGAAGATGGCAACGACGTGCCCCTCGGCGGCGGCGGCTATCTGGTATTGGAACGGCCCTGGCCCTCGATGCTGCGCACCATCTACGGTGACGATCAGCGTTTCCTGGACACCTACTGGTCCCGCTTCCCCGGCAAATACTTCCCGGGCGACGGCTGCAAGTGGGATGAGGACGGGTATTTCTGGTTGCTGGGCCGGGTGGATGACATCATGCTGGTCAGCGGCCACAACATCTCCACCACGGAGGTCGAGTCGGCTCTCGTCAGCCACCCGACGGTTGCGGAGTCGGCCGTGGTTGGACGGACGGATGCGGTCACCGGCCAGGCGATCGCCGCTTTCGTAACCCTCCGCTCCGGATTTACCGGCGACGAGGAGCTGATCGCTGAGTTGCGCGACACCGTGGCCAAGAAGATCGGACCGATCGCCAAGCCGGCCAGCATCGTTTTCACCGAAGATCTGCCCAAAACCCGTAGCGGCAAGATCATGCGGAGGCTTCTGCGCGACATTTCCGAGCAGCGCCACCTGGGCGATGTAACCACTCTGGCGAATGCAGACGTGGTTGAGGCGATTGCGGCCAAAGCCCGGGAGGGATGAGCGAAACCGCACGGGTCGCCGCGTCCCTGACCACTCCACCGAGCGACGGCCCTCCCTAACGGTTGGCCCGATTCTCAGGCGTCGACCGGTTCCAATGCAGGGTCATCGACCCCTTCGTGACCCGCCTCCAGGTCTTGCGAGGGGCCGGCCGCGCCCTCCAGGATCCAGAAGTTCTCCTGCTCGCGCTCCCAGGTCTTGAGGATCTGGGCTGCCCGTGTGCTCCCCGTCTCGGCCAGGTGCTGCTCGATGACTCCGATCAGGGCCGCCCGCTCCGCCTCGACCAGCCGGCGAGCGAAAGGAGCGGTGTCCGCCAATGATCTGATCGCCACCCAATCGGGGTCCCAGATGTAGAGGGTGCCACCGGTCATGCCCGCCGCCAGGTTGCGGCCGGTCGAGCCGAGCACGACCGCCGTGCCACCGGTCATGTACTCACATCCGTGGTCGCTGCACCCCTCGACCACGGCTAGAGCCCCACTGTTACGAACGGCGAAACGCTGACCCACGGGACCGGCGATGAACAACTTGCCGCCGGTGGCACCGTAGAGGACCGCATTGCCGGCACCGTGGGCGGGACCCACCGGCTCCCGCAGTTTGGGGACCACGGCAATGGTTCCGCCACCCTGGCCCTTGCCGACGTAGTCGTTGGCGGTTCCGTCCAGGCGGATGTTGATCCCGGGCGCCAGAAACGCACCCAGGCTCTGACCGGACGTTCCGGCCAACCGCACCCGGATGGTGCCGTCGGGCAAACCGTCCGGGTACCGGGCTATGACCTCTCCCGAGAGTCGGGTTCCGACGGTGCGGTCACGGTTCGTCACCGGGTAAGCAATCTCGACGGCTTCGTTGCCGGTGTCGGCCGCCGCTACCCAATCGGCGGCCAGGGCATCTCCAACCGCGGACCGCTCGACCTCCTGGAAACCCGGATGACTCTGACGCGACCTAACGTCGACCAGAAGCCTCTTTAGGCCCTCGGCCAGCGTCAGGTTCGTCGAAATCGGCTCGAGGAGATCAGAACGGCCGATGACTTCCTCCAGTGTGCGGGCGCCGATGCTGGACAGATGGCGCCGCACCTCCTCGGAGAGCAACCTGAACATCTGGACCACCTGATCGGCCGAGCCGGTGTACTTGGCCCGCAGATCCTCGCGCTGGGTGGCGATGCCCACCGGGCAGGTGTTCTCGTGGCACTGCCGCACCATCTTGCATCCCAGGGCCAGCAAGGGCAGCGTGCCGAATCCAAATCGTTCCGCTCCCAGCAGCGCGGCCATCACCACGTCGCGGCCGGTGCGCAGGCCGCCGTCGGCCTCCAGTGCCACCCGGCTGCGAACACCATTGGCAACCAGCGCCTGGTGAGCCTCTGCCAGGCCGATCTCCCACGGTGAACCCGCGTGCTTGACAGAAATCAGCGGCGAGGCCCCCGTGCCCCCGTCCGAACCGCTGATGAGGACTACATCGGCCTGAGCCTTGGCGACACCGACCGCGATTGTTCCCACCCCAGGCTCCGACACCAGCTTGACCGACACCCGCGCGGTCGGTTTGAAGGTCTTCAGGTCGAAGATGAGTTGAGCCAGGTCTTCGATCGAGTAGATGTCGTGGTGAGGCGGGGGCGAAATGAGCGTTACCCCCGGCTTGGTGTGCCGTAGGGCTGCGATCTGCTCGGTGACCTTGTGGCCGGGCAGCTGACCCCCCTCGCCCGGCTTGGAACCTTGCGCCATCTTGATTTGGAACTCTTCAGCCGAGCCGAGATAGGCCGGCGTGACGCCAAAGCGGCCACTGGCGATTTGCTTGATGGCCGAATTGCGGGGGGTCCCGAAACGGGAGGCATCCTCGCCCCCTTCGCCCGAGTTGGAGAGTCCGCCGATGGCCGACATTGCCTCTGCCAGCGCGGTGTGGGCCTCTTCCGACAGGGCACCGAGGGACATGGCCGCCGTGCTGAAGCGGCGCATGATGGCCTCAACCGGTTCCACCTCGTCGAGGGGAACGGGGTCCACTTCAGCGAACTCGAGGAGATCACGCAGAACCGCCGGCTCCCGGTCCATGATTTCGGCCAGGTAGGCCTCCCAGGCCTCGTAGTCGCCGGCGCGCACCGCCCTCTGCAGGTTGAGGACCACCTTGGGCGAGGTCACGTGTGGCACACCTCCCCGGCGGTGCTTGTAGAAGCCGCCAACGTCTTCCTCGCCACCGGCGTAGAGCTTGTGGCGGGCCAGCACCGCCCGGCCCAGGTCCTCGAAGCCGATCCCGTCCACTCGGCGGTGGGCAAAGCCGAAGGCATGGACGGTGACATCCTCATCCAGCCCGATGATCTCAAAAAGCTCGCTGCCGCGGTAGGCGCTGATGGTGCAAATGCCCATCTTGGAGAAGATTTTGAGCAGGCCCTTTTCCACCGTCGACCGGTAGTTCTCCTGGGCAACCACCGGAGCTTCCTCCACCTGGCCGGCCTCGGCCAGGGCCCGGACCTCCTCAATCGCCATATACGGGTTGACCGCCGAGGCGCCACATGCCACCAGGCAGGCCAGGTCGTGTGAGTCGCGAGGCTCGCCCGAAACCACGACGATCGAAGCTCGCAGCCGGCGGCCGGTGCGGATCAGATGATGATGGACGGCCCCGGTCGCCAGCAAGATAGGGATCGGGGCAGTCTCGGCATCGACCTCCCTGTCGGACAGAACGACGATGGTGGTGCCGGCGTCGACAGCCTCGCCCACCCGGTCGCACAATTCACCGAGGGCGGCTCGCATAGCGGCCGGGCCATCGGCCGCCGGGAACACGGCCGGGAACCAGGCCGACCTGAAAGCCGGGTCGGACGAACCGGTGATCCGGACGACATCGGCCCGGCTCAGAACGGGCGACGAGAGCTCCATCAGATGCGCCTGCTGGGGGGTCTCCTCCAGCAACGAGCCGCGCCGCCCCACGTAGGTGCGCAGCGACATCACAAGCCGCTCACGAATCGGATCCATCGGCGGGTTGGTGACCTGGGCGAACATCTGGTGGAAGAACCGCGACAGCCGGGGAAGCGGGTCGGTGAGGACCGCCAGGGGGGTGTCGTTACCCATCGAGCCCACCGGCAACCGTCCCTGGGCTAATTCGGCAAGAATCAGGCGGCGCTCCTCTGCCGTGTACCCGAACATCCGGGCCACAGCGGCGGCATCCACCTCGTCATCGGAATATGGATCAAAGGGATCCTGCACATAAGCCGTTTGCGTGTTGATCCATTCCGCATAGGGACGACGGCGGGCCAGCGAGTAGCGCACCGCCTCGGTGAACCTGATATCGCCGGATTCGAGATCGAACACCACCATCTCGCCCGGGCCCAGCTGCCCCGTCGAGGTGGCATTGCCCTCCTCGATCGGGTTGACGCCGGCCTCGGAAGCCACCACGATCGTGTCGGGGGTAATCGTCCAGCGGGCCGGGCGCAGCCCGTTGCGATCCAGCGAGGCCATCAACGTCACTCCGTCGGTGGCGGCAATGGCAGCCGGTCCATCCCACGGCTCGGACAGGAACGCGTGGTACTCGTAGAACGCCTGCACCGCCGGGTCGAGGTCGGCAACGTTCTCCCAGGCCGAGGGAATCAGCATCTCCTTGACGTGTGCCAGCGAGCGACCGCTGCGCACCAGAACTTCGAAGGCGTTGTCCAGATGGCCGCTGTCGCTCTGATCCGGCTCGAGCAGCGGCACCAGTTCGGGGGTGCGGTGGCTCCACACCGGAGAACGGAGGTCGACCTGGCGGGCGGCCATCCAGGCCCGGTTCGAGTTGATGGTGTTGATCTCACCGTTATGGCCGAGCATCCGGAACGGTTGGGCACGCTCCCAGGACGGAACCGTGTTGGTTGAATAGCGCTGATGAAAAATCGCATAGGCGGTCTCATACGAAGGATCGACGAAATCCCGGTAGAAATCCTCGATGTGGCGGGCGGTGAACAGGCCCTTGTACACGATGGTCCGGGCCGAACTGGAAGGGATCGAAAAGCCGTCTAGGGCTGCCGCCCGGGCGGTCCGCTCCGCCGCTTTGCGAGCAAGAAACAATCTGCGCTCCAGATCGTCAACATCGGAGACGTCCGGTCCGGCATCAACCAGTACCTGCTCGATGCGAGGCATTGAGTCGCGGGCCGCACCTCCGAGAACGGCGGCATCGATCGGAACGGTTCGCCAGTGCAGGACCTGCAGGCCCTCGTGGGCCAGGGCCGCATTGACGAGGGATCTGGCCGGCTCTGGATCCCCGGCGGGGAGGAACACGAACACGACTCCCAACCAGCCGGGAGATGGCGGGGCGATCCCTCGGATCTCCAACTCACGCGCCAGCAAGCGATACGGGACCTGGGTGAGCAGTCCGGCGCCGTCGCCGGTCCCATCGGCCGAAATCGCCCCCCGGTGATCAAGATTGACCAGGCACCGCACCGCGTAGCGCAGCATCCGGTGGCTGGAACGCAACGAGCGGTCCGCGATGAACCCAACTCCGCACGCATCGCGCTCGGAGGCCGGGTCAAAAAGCGGATAAACCGTCTCAGAAATCAGGACCTCCCCCAACCGGAACGCTCAGTGTAGAGAGGATTTTGTTCCCCGGTCCCTGGGGCCGGTCCTCTACCCCCACGTCTGCCCCGCTCCCGGCGTTGGTGCCTTCTCCCTGACCGCCCATGAAAGACCGGCACAAAACCACCCCAACTACGCTCTCGGGATGCCTGTCATCGTCATCGGCGCCGATACCGACTGCGGCCTTGCCGTCACCAAGGCTCTGGCCAACGGCAGCGGCGAGGTCAGGGCCTTCGTTTCTAATCCGGCATTCGCGCAAGAGCTCCGCGACCTCGGAGTGAAGGTGGCGGTCGGTGACGTATCCGACTCTTCGCATGTCGAGGGCGCGGCCCGCCGGGCCCACTCAGCCGTCGTCATCGCCGAGGCCGGCCGTGACTCCCGGGAGCGTTCTTTTGCCGCTTCAGTTGACTCCCTGATTGAAGCCTGGGCAACCGGCCTGAAGGATGCCGGTGTCCAGCGCATCATTTGGGCCGGACCCGACCAGTTGCCGCCTGCTCCAATCGACCGGGCCGCCGGGGAGGCGGTCGCCATCGATGTGAGAGACCACGATCACGACGCAGTAGCCGCCGAAGTAATCCGCCTCGACGGGCTGGCTCGTCTGGACTAACTATGGCCCGGCCGAAGGGTGTGTGCCCACAGTCGGCAACTCGCCGGTCTCCCGATAGCGCCAGACGTTGGTCACGGCGGCGGCTCCGACGATGGTGGCCAGGGCGCCGATATAGAGCCAGAGCAAGGCAAACGCCACGCCTCCCAGGGCCCCAACAGTAGTTCCAAGCGTGGCGGCGTTCTGCAGATACAAGCCGAACAGAAGGCTGGCTCCGACGGTTCCCGCCGTCCCCACCAGTGCGGCGGTACCAGTGGCCGGGATCGGATCCGGCGGGCCCCAGTGATAGAACACCCGGAGGAAGACAAACAAACCAAGTGAGGCAAGGGGAATCCGCAGGTATTCGAAGAGGCTGGCCAGGAATCCCACCCCGGTCTTGTCCTCAATGAAGTCGGAAAAGGCTCCACCGATCACCAGCAGGATCGTCGTACCCACCAGCGCCGTCCCGGCGGCCAGGGTGAGGGCGATTGCGGTGAGCCGCACTTCCCAGCGAGGCCGGTACTCGGCCTGGCCTTCCACCCTGGCCAGCGCTCTTTGCATCGCCACAACCGCCCGCGAGCCGATGAACAGAGACGCGGCTACACCTATCACCACCAGCAGGTTCTGACGACCATCCAGCTGGGCATCCACGTCGACGATGATGTCCCTGATGACGTCGGTGACGGCAGCCGGAGCGAAGATCTCAACCGATTCCAGCGTCCGATCCAGCGCGTCGACGTCTCGTCCAAGGAGCGACGCAGCCGCCACCGCCACCAGTAGCAGCGGCACGAGAGCAAAGAAGCTGTTGAAGGCAACGGCCGCGGCGTACAGCATGACATCGGCACGGCGCAGGCGTTTCCAGAAGGCGACCGGCCAGGCCAGGGCCCGACGGGCTCGGGTAGCAGCCACGGTGCGAGAAGCATAGGTGGGGCTCGGCACAAGCTCGCGAAATCAGTACCATCGTTCATGTGAAGAAACTCCTCGTCGGCATAGCTCTAGTTGGCGCCGCCTGCTCTCCCCTTGCCGACTCGGTGAATGCGGGAAGTGCCGGGGTCACCACCACAGAGCCAGTCACGGTCCCGACCACCTCCACGACGGTGGCCCCGCCCATCGCGGCGGCCGCCAGCTCAACCACCACCAGCACCACCACGACCACGACGCTGCCAGAGGAGCCATTGGCGCGTTTCGTCGACGCCCGGACCGTCGGAATGGCACGTGAGGGGCCCGTGGAAGGCCTGCTCCAGTTCCGAGGCAATCCAAGCCGCACCTGGTACGGAACGGGACCGGTTCCCACCGACCCGTCGATCGCCTGGTCCTTCGAGATTGGATGTGGCCTGTCGACGGTCGGCGGCGAGACGAAATCCTGGTGCGGGAGCGGATGGACGGGGCAGCCGGTCGTATGGGAACGGCCCGATGGAGTTACTGAGATCATCTTTGGTGCCTATGACCGTGCCGTCCACTTCCTGGATGCAGCCACCGGGCAGCCGACCCGGCCCGAGTTCCCGACTGAGGACATCAACAAGGGCTCGGCGACGATGGATGCGGACGGCTTTCCGCTCTTGTATTTCGGGTCGCGCGACAACCGGGTCCGCATCGTGGCGTTGGATCGGGCCGTACCTACCGAGTTGTGGGCCTTCTTCACCCCACCTAACTCCATCTGGAACGACGACTGGGACAGCAATCCAACCATCATCGATGACCTCCTCTTCGAAGGGGGCGAGAACGGCATCTTCTACGTGTGGAAACTGAACCGCGGTTATGACGACCAGGGGCAGGTGACGGTATCGCCGCAGCTCCTTCGCTCAGTCCCGTCGTACAACGACAGTCTGGTGGCGCAGGTGGGCAGGAATGTCAGTATCGAGAATTCGGTGGCGATCTACGAGGGAACCGCCTATTTCTCGAATTCAGGTGGCCGCGTCGTCGGAGTCGACCTGACCAACATCGACGCCGGAGAGGCACCGGTGGTCTTCGACTACTGGGTGGGGGACGACGTCGATGCGACCATCGTCATCGATGCCGACGGCATGCTGTATGTCTCAGCCGAATTGGAGAAATTTCGGGCTCGCAGCGCCGAACTCGGCCAGCTCATCAAGCTGGATCCGTCGGCCGAGAACCCTTTTGTGTGGGGGGTGCCGGTACCACCGCTGTTTTCCGGCGACGACGGCGGATTGTGGGCCACTCCGGCCCTGGGAGATGGCGTGATCTATGCCTCGACGCACCCGGGCGAGCTTCTGGCGGTCGACACCACCACCGGCGAAGTCCTCTGGCGAGATGACATTGGCCACCATGCCTGGTCGTCGCCGTCGCTGGTCGATGACACGCTCGTCGTGTCGGTCAACTGCGAAGCCGGTGGTGGCCTGCGGGGGTATGACGTGTCCGACCCGACGACCCCGGTCGAGATCTGGCAAGTCGACCTTCAGAGCGGGTGCATAGAGAGTACGCCTGCCATCTGGAAGGGCGGGATCTACGTCGGCTCGCGGGACGGCAACTTCTACGCGTTCAAGTAGGCGGCTGCCAGCTGGCAGCTACAACCCGAGGCCGGCTAGTTGGTCTCGATGACGAGCTCGGCAACCCGCTTCCTATCCACTTTGCCGGTCGGCCCAAGGGGGAGATTGGCAACGACATGCCAGCGTTTGGGGATCTTGAAAGCAGCCAGGATCCCGCGGAGATCTGACTCGATCGATTCGGTGCTCACTGATGGGTCTGAAAGAACAACTGCCGCCTCGATTCGTTGGCCCCAGTTGTCGTCTGGGACCCCGAACACGGCGGCCGCCTGGACGGCGGGGTGATCCTCTAGAGCCCTCTCGACCGCTACCGGGTGTACATTTTCGCCGGCTGTGATGATCATCTCGTCGACCCGGCCGACAACGTGGAGGCGGCCGGCGTCATCGAGATACCCGAGGTCTCCGGTCGTGAATAGCCCCAGGCGATCGTCCTCACCCAGGTAGCCGGGGCTCACCATGGCTCCGCCAATCTGGATCACAGCGGGCTGATCGGGTGTTCCGGTCTGAACCTCGACGCCGCCCAGCACTGGAGCACCGCTGCCGGGCGGATCATCCGGCCAGGCGGTGGCGACCTGAGAGGCCGTTTCCGTCATGCCGTAGGTGGGGGCAATTGGCAGACCAGCCTCGGCCGCCAGGCGATGCAGATTGGCGGTAATAGGCGCCCCGCCCACCAGCACGCTCCGAAGCGTTCCCCGGAATCCTGCGGGCTTCTCACCCAACACGGACTGGATCATCGTCGGCACCAGGGAGGCATACGAGACCTCCTCCAATAGGGAGGCGACCCGGCCGGGATCAAAGCTCGGCTCGAGTACGACGGTTCCCCCGCCCCGGAACAGCCGATAGGTGATGGCAAAGCCTCCGAGATGGAATAACGGGAGCACTGCCAGCCAGCGGTCTCCGGGTCCAACCGGCTGGGACTCGGAAGCGGCGGCCGCTGAACCCTCGTGGTTTCCCCAGGTAAGACGCACACCTTTGGGCTCGCCGGCCGACCCGGATGTGAAGAAGACCGAATGAGGCTCACCGGGGCCATGTGGGTGGGGGACCGCAGGCCGGCCGTCGAACAGGGAGTTCGTGGCATGGGTGGTCCGGCCGGTCGGCGCCTCCGTCCCCAGCACAAGGACAGGATCGGCCATATTCAGCTGAGCCATCACCTGGGGGTGGGCGAGCCGGGAGCTGATCGGGACGACCACCGCTCCCATGCGGGGCGCCGCCCACAGTGCCACAAGCGAAGGGAGATCGTTCTTCGCCCACACCGCCACCCGGTCGCCGGGACGTACCCCGTATCCCGCCAGGGCCCCCGACCCCCGACTCACGAGCGTCGACAGTTCCCGGTAGGAAACACTCCGGTCGGGCAACTCAACGGCCACCGCATCCGGTTCGAGGATGTTCCACCGGTCGATGTGGTCCATGAATGTGAGCCTACGACCAGCCAGCCAAGCGTTCGCAACACGTTCCTGCCTATTGCCTATTGCTTACTGCCCATCCGACATCCGACATCCGACAACTGACAACTGACAACTGGCATCTGGCATCCGGCATCGACGAGGAGTTACGAAGTAACTCCCAAGCCGGACGGAGTCCGGCCAGCTACTCGAGGTCGGGTGCTGAGTACTCTTCTCGTCTTGGAGGAATCAATGACAGTGAACTGGCAGCCCGCGGGCGAATACGAGGACATCATCTACGAGAAGGCGGAGGGAATCGCCAAGGTCACCATCAACCGACCTGAGGTACACAACGCCTTTCGCCCCACGACTCTCTTCGAGCTTTCCGATGCGTTCGACGACGCCAGGGACGACGCAGAAGTGGGCGTCATCATCCTCACCGGCGCCGGCGAAGAGGCCTTTTGTTCGGGCGGTGATCAGAAGATCCGGGGCGACGCCGGCTACATCGACCCCAGGGGAACCCCCCGCCTCAACGTGCTCGATCTCCAGATCCAGATGCGACGCACTCCCAAGCCCTTCATCGCCATGGTGGCCGGGTATGCCATCGGAGGGGGCCACATCCTCCACCTGGTGTGTGACCTCACCATCGCCGCCGACAATGGGGTGTTCGGCCAGACCGGGCCAAAAGTGGGCTCGTTCGACGCCGGCTACGGGTCGAGCCTGCTGGCTCGCATGGTGGGAGACAAAAGAGCGCGCGAGATCTGGTACCTGTGCCGGCAGTACACCTCGCAGGAGGCTTACGAGATGGGGATGGTCAATAGAGTCGTTCCGCTGGCAGATCTGGAGACCGAGACTGTGGCGTGGGCGCGGGAGATCCTCACCAAGTCGCCAATAGCCATCCGCTTCATCAAGGCCGCTATCAATGCGGCCGCCGACGGAGCAGCCGGTCAACAGCAACTGGCCGGGGACGCGACGATGCTCTTCTACATGAGCGAGGAGGGTCAGGAAGGCCGCGACGCCTTCAACGAGAAGCGGCCCCCCGACTTCGGTAAGTTCCCCCGGCTCCCGTGACCAGCGCCGGTTCCTGGCTGCTCGCCTCCCGGCCGGCCACCCTGTGGGCGGCAGTTGTGCCGGTTCTCGTTGGCGGGGGCCTGGCGTGGGGTGCGGGCAGTGAGGAGATCTTCTGCGTCACCACTCCCTGCCCCGGCGGCGACAGGTTCTTTCGATGGGATGCATTCGTAGTCACTCTGATGGCGGCGCTGGCAATCCAGATCGCAGCCAACTTCGCCAACGACGCCTCCGACGCCAAGAAGGGGGCCGATGACAAGCACAGGATCGGTCCCACCCGGGCCGTCGCCTCCGGGCTGATCAGCGCCCGCCGGATGTGGGTGGGGGTGTGGACGATGTTCGCGGTGGCGGCCGCCGGTGGCATCTATCTGGCGATTATCGCCGGTCCCATCATCATTGTGATCGGCATCGCCTCGGTGTTGGCCACCCTCGGCTACGTGGGCGGTCCCAGTCCGTACGGCTACATGGGGCTTGGTGAGGTTTTCGTCTTTCTCTTCTTCGGCGTGGTCGCAACGGTGGGGAGCCGGTATGTTCACGACTCGTCGGCCCCGGCCGAGGCCTGGCTGCTTTCGGTCCCGATCGGTTTCCTGGTGACCGCCATCCTGGTTGTCAACAACATCCGGGACATCGATACCGACGCTGCCACCGGCAAGCGGACGCTGGCGGTCATCCTCGGCCGTACCGGCACGACCCGGCTGTTTGACGGGCTGGTCTACGGAGCCTTCGCTCTCATTGCGATTCTGGCCGCCGGAGGCTGGACCCCCCGGCCGACCGCCATCGCTGTGGTCGCCATGGTCGCCGCCCCGTCAATCTCACACACCATTAAGACGAGGGTGGATGGGCCGGCTTTGATCCGCGCTTTGAAAGGAACCGCTCGCCTGCACCTGGTGGTGGGGGTCCTATTAGCTCTCGGTGCCGCGGTCGCCTAGCACCAGCCGCTGCCGCTCCATAGCCGGCGTCCGCCAGGCATTCTTGGGAAAGATCGGGATGCCGGTTCCGTCACACAGCCACTTGGGAGGACGCCAGGTTGGCAGCATGATCGCCACCAGTGTCAATGCCGCCAGCCCTGCCCACAGCCCGATAAAGCCGATCACGGTCATCTACGTTCCCCGCTCCCGTTGCCCGTTGCGTTGCCCGACACCACATTAGGTGGTCTCACCGGTCGATTGCATATCGGAGGTAGCCTCACGGCCGATGGAGACCTACGAGGCAATCGAAGCCCTGGCCGATGAGCTGGCAGCACATGGGCTCCGCCATGTTTGTATCAGCCCCGGGTCCCGATCCACTCCCCTCGCCCTCACATTCGCCCGCCACCCGGCCATCCGACATTGGGTCCACCACGACGAACGCTCGGCCGCCTTTTTCGCGCTTGGAATCGGCAAGACCACCGGGACCCCTGCAGCCGTGATCACAACCTCGGGAACCGCCGCCGCCGAACTGTTGCCGGCGGTGGTCGAGGCCCGGTTCGGGCGGGTGCCGCTGCTGCTGCTCACCGCCGATCGTCCGCCCCGCCTGCGCGGCACCGGGGCCAACCAGACGATCGACCAGGTCAACCTCTACGGAACCAACGCCAAGTGGTTCGAGGATGCCCCGTTGGCCGGGGTAACCGACGCCGCCCGCACCCGGGCGCTGGCCGCCCGCGCCTGGGGGGAGGCTCTAACCGCGCCGCCGGGCCCCGTCCACATCAACATCCCGCTGGATGACCCCCTGACACTCGAAAGCCCGCCGGCCTTCGTCTCTGCCGATCGCACGACATCCTGGACCGCCCCGGCCTCAATCCCCGACGAGTATTCGCTCCGAGAACTTGCCGATTTGATCGGTGGACGGCGAGGGTTAATCCTGGCCGGCCCAACCGGCGATGTGGACGCGGCCCCGGCGCTGGCCGACCTGGCCAGGGCGACCGGATTTCCGGTACTGGCCGATCCGCTTTCGGGCGTGCGTTGTGGGACTCATGACCTGACGGATGTCGTGGCGCACTACGACGCCCTGACACAAGCCGGGTATCTGGATCTGGCGAGCCCCGAAGTGGTGCTGCGCTTCGGGGCGATCCCGGTCTCGAAGGCGGCCAACGACTGGCTGGCCACCCACCCCGCCGTCGATCACGCCATTATCGACACCACCGGCTGGCCAGATCCCGGTGGAACCGCCAGGGTTGTGATGACCGCCAGCCCATCCCAGGCGGCCCGCGAGCTGGCCAAGTTGGTGACCGGTGGGCCGGTCGACGGCTGGATGGAGCAGTGGAGACAGGTGGATGCCGCCGCCGCGGCAGCACTTGGAGCAGACGCCGGCCCGATGACCGAACTAGCGGCGGTCGCCACCGTCCTGGACTCGGTTCCCGATGACGCCACTCTGTGGGTGGCGTCATCGATGCCCATCCGCCAGGTCGATCTGCTCCTCACCAGGGCCAAGCGCCGGCTGCGGCTGCTGGCCAACCGCGGCGCCAGCGGCATCGATGGCTTCATTTCGTCGGGTATCGGATCGGCCATGTCCGGCCCCGCACCGACTTACCTGCTGGCCGGAGACCTGTCGCTGCTGCACGACCTGACGGCGCTGGGGTGGGCGGGCCGCCACCGCAGCGACGTCACCATCGTGGTGGTCAACAACGACGGAGGCGGCATCTTCCATCTGCTTCCCCAGGCCGAGTTGCCCGAATTCGAGGAACTATTCGGCACACCCCACGGTCTCCACTTCGAGGCCGCGGCTGCCATGTTCGACATTCAATACACCCGCCCGACGACGTCGGCCGAACTGGCTGCGGCGGTGGGACGTCGGCCGGACGGACCCCTGCTGGTTGAGCTCAACTTCGAACGGTCTGCCGGCGCCCTCGCTTACCGCCGGGCCGTTGAACGGGTGGCCGGGCAGGTCGGGCCCTAGTCCGCGCCGGCATGCTCAGGTGGCGCTGAGCAGGTCCAGCATCGGACGGAACTTGAGCCGGGTCTCGAACAACTCCTCATCCGGATCCGAGTCGGCCACGATCCCGGCACCGGCATAGAGATAGGCGGTGGTGCCTCGCAACAAACCGCACCTGAGCGCCACGGCTACTTCGCCGTCCCCCGAAGGATCGCACCAGCCGATCCCGCCCGCGTACCAGCCTCGATCGATCTCCTCGATCTTGTCGAGGAAGAGCAGCGAGTCGTCGCGGGGCGTTCCACCTACTGCCGGAGTCGGGTGGAGCACCTCGGCCAACTCCACCACCGAGCGGGGCTCGGTCAGTCGGCCGCTGATCTCGGTAGACAGGTGCTGGACGGTTGGGAACTTGCGCAGCACGGGCTCGGCCGGGACCGTCAACTCGGCGCTGAGCGGCTCCAGGCGAGCCCGGATGTCGTCAACCACGTAGACATGCTCTCGCTGGTCCTTGCGGCTGGCGGCCAGGGCGTGGCCAAGACGAATGTCTTCCTGGTCGTCGAATCCCCGGGCAGTCGAGCCGGCCAGCGGGTTGGCTCGCAACTCCAGACCCGAGGTGGCGACCAGTAGTTCCGGACTCGCCCCCACAAACACCGAGTCGCCTTCCTGCCATCCGAAGGTGAAGGAGTATGGGTAGCCCTCGCGCAACTCGGACACCAGGTCGAAGGGTCTGGCGGCGATATCAGTGCGGACGCTGACCGAACGCGCCAGCACCGCCTTCTCGAGCGACCCGGCCCTGATGGCACTCACCGCCTCGGCCACAGCCCCCCGCCACTCGACAGGCCCAGGACGGGATTCGACGACGTGATCTGTGGCCTCGAAACCCCGCAACGTCGGAGCCGTCACGAGACCAAGCAGCAGCTCGAGAACATCCCTGGCGGCCCGGCCCGGGGGAACGGCGACGATGAGTCGCGACTCACGGCCGTTCCTGACGATCGAGACCAGCGGGAGAACAGCAGCCGCGGGCGAGAATCCGTCCCACTCGGCTCTTTGTGGGCCGTGCGGGGAAAAGGAAAACCCGACCAGCATCGGTGCGTCCATCTCGTGCTGCCGAATGGCTCGATCCAGGTCGGGCAAGCGGTTCAGCCCTGAGGCAGTCGACCTCCAGGCGACCCCCAGCCCGCCGATTTCGGCGCCGGTCGGCGAGGAGAAGAATCCGGCCCAACCGGAAGTGGCCGCGCCGGACCTCACCAGTGCAAGCGGATCAAGCTCGGCCGGGACCGAGACCACCTGCAAGCGGTCGGTGGACGCGCTCAGTCCGGCGGCCAGAGAGTCGATTAAAGAGGGGTCAATGAGCCGTGGCATGCGCGGAGCAGTGTACCGGGGAGGGCCGTCGGCCTTCTTATGCCCGACCCCGGCGGGAGCCGAACCGTGCCGGTTCCCGCGGGGAGAGGTGAGGTCAGGCGGAGGCGCCGTCTAAGTCTGATTCGGGAGCCTCAAACTGGAACCCGAAGAACCCGCCCCCGAAGGGATGCCCGTCGCTGTTCCGGCCACCACCCCCGAACGGCACGAAGCCCTCCAGGTCCTCCAGATCGGCCGGCTCAGGCAAGCACTCATCGAGCTTCTCCCGGATCTGGTCAACAGAGTCGAAACTGCCGAGCTCTGCCAGGCAAGAGGCGAGCTCGTCGCGGTCGATGCCGTGCAACCGGAATTCAAGACCGAAGCCATCTCCGGGTCCGAAGCCCTCGCCGAACCGGAAACCCTCAGGGAACTCGTCACCGAACGGGAAGCCCTCAGGGAACTCGCCACTGAACGGGAAGCCCTCAGGGAGCTCATCGCCAAACGAGAAATCCTCACCGAAGCGAGGGCCGACACGGGGAAGACCGCATGCCTCGAGTGCCTCGGCCAGGCCCTCGATGTCCTCGGTGTGCAGGTTGAACATGAACGAGCCGTCGGGCTCATCGGGGACGTCGATGCCTTCACCTTCGAGACAACTGAGGAACTCGTCGAACTCGGGAGGGAGATCGCCGCCAAACCGGAATTCGAAGTGGTCCAACTGGTCCGGTGCCGGGCCGGTTGTGGTGGTCGTCGACGTTGGCCCCTCATCCTCCTGCGCCGAGGAGCTGAGGGAAGTCGCCACCAGGATCCCGGCCACGATGGCAGTCAGGGTCAGCGCTGCTACAACCAGGTGCTTCATATCAGTATCGCTTTCGTCTGGGTCATCTTGATGATCTCAAGGCGTCCTAAGCCGGCACTGAGAGAAACTTAAGAATCAGGTGAGAGTCGCTCGACTGTTGGAAGCACGAAGGTCATCAAAGCTCCCCCGTCGGGGTGATTTCGCGCTGAAGCCGACCCGCCGTGGGTCGACGCGACTTGCGAAACGATGGCAAGCCCCAGCCCCGATCCCGGCATAGCTCGAGCCTCGTCCGAGCGATAGAACCGATCAAACACGCGGGCCATATCCGACTCGGCAATCCCCGGCCCGTGGTCGCGAATCGTCAATTCACCACCGACGAGCGTGACCTCGACCAGACTCCCGGGTTCGCTCCACTTCGCGGCGTTATCGAGCAAATTCCCGACTGCCCGACCCAGCCGGCGGGGAACGCCCCGCACTACTACCGGTTCCGCTTCAACCTGGAAGTGAAGGTCCGAGTAGTTGCGCTCGGCCTTCTCCACTGCGTCTTTGACCAGGACATCGAAGTCGACTGCCACCAGCGACTCGACAGGCTCCTCTTCTCGAGCCGCGTCGATGAGGTCGGTGATCAACAGGTTGAGTTCGTCCAACTGCTCAACAACGTCTCCCACCAGTCCCCTTCGATCCTCCTCGGAAAGGGCCTCCGAATCGGCCAGCACTTCGATGTTGGTCCGCAGGCTGGTGAGAGGTGTTCGCAACTCATGCGACGCATCCGCTACCAGCTGGCGTCGCGCTTCCTCCGAGGACTCGAGGGCCTCCAGCATGGTGTTGAAAGACCTGCCCAGCCGGCCCAACTCGTCCGGGGCGCCGCGCTCCATTCGGTGACTCAAGTCCCTGGTTTCGGCAACATGCTCGGCCGAAGCAGTCATCGCTTCCACCGGCCGGATCGCCAAACGCGCGACCAGCAGGCCAAGGAGGGCCGCCAAGGCCACTCCTGCCACGCTGCCCGCTCCCAGAAACACGGCCAGGCGGTTGAGCGAATCCTCCACCTCCTCGAGCGGACGAGCCACCTGCAATGCAAGCCCCGGTGCCAGTTGCTGGGTGTAGATCCGCACGGACGCACCGTCGATCTGGACAGTCTCGTAGTACGACCCGTCTGTCACTCCTGATGCGGTGCCAATCACCTCCTCGTCGATCGGGAGGTAGTCAGTGTCGGCCGGTATCTCCAGGTCACCGGAGAGGCTGACCAGCTGGCCGTTGGCGTCGACGACCTGGGCAAACGCCGTCGCCCCCCCGAACCGACCCGCCGGCTGGGCGCCGAAGCCAGCTCTTCCCCGCGAGTTCTCGAACCCGAAACCCTCGAACAGGCTGCCCTCGATCTGCCTGATGAAGCCCAGCAGGATGGGTTCGGGCCGGTTGTGCAATTCCGTAGCGGCCTCGGCCAGGTCACGATCCACCTCATCGCGCAGCGATCGGGAAGAGGCCGCGTAGGCGGCAGCCGACACCAGTAGCACCGCGATAGCGACTGCCACCGCCGAGGTAGCCGCGATGCGGGCCCGGAAGCTCATGCCGACCTGAGCGCGTACCCGAAGCCGCGCATCGTGTGAATCAACCTCGGATCACCTTCGGCTTCCAGCTTGCGACGCAGGTATCCGACGTAGACCTCCAGCGAGTTTGAAGTCGTTGGGAAGTCATATCCCCACACCCGCTCGTTGATCACGTCGCGGGTGAGGACCTGACGCGGGTTGCGCATGAAGAGTTCGAGGAGGCTGAACTCCGTGCGGGTCAGGTCGATCTTGCGATCGCCCCTCGTCACCTCAAAGGTGCTCAGGTCCATCGCGAGATCATCGAAGCTGAGTATGTCGCCGGCTTCCGGCGGGGGACCGCCTGCCCGTCGCAGCAATGCCCGGAGTCGGGCCAGCAACTCATCAAGTGCAAAGGGCTTCGGGAGGTAGTCATCGGCACCGGCATCGAGGCCCGCCACTCGCTCGGTGACACCGTCCTGGGCGGTCAGCATCAGAATCGGAGTCTGATCGCCACCCGACCGAAGGCGCCGACAAACCTCGAGCCCGTCCATGTTCGGCATCAGCACATCCAGCACCACAGCATCCGGAGCGTGAGAGGTCACTTGATTGAGGGCATCGACCCCGTCCACGGCCAACTCAACGTCGTAACCATTGATTCTCAGGGCCCTATCGAGGGAATTGCGAACCGCGGCATCATCATCAACAACCAGAACTCTCATTGCACCAAGTATGGGCCTGGTTGATGAGAAAACGGTAAGAACCAGCAATCAGCCACCAGAAAACAGCTTTCAGCCAGAACGCCGGTCCCAACTCGCTACTGATTACTTCTCGAACGGGGAACGTGGGACGTGGAGTTACGAAGTAACTCCCAAGCCGGACGAAATCCGGCCAGTACCCCTCGAACGGGGAACGTAGGACGTGGAGTTACGAAGTAACTCCCAAGCCGGACGAAATCCGGCCAGTACCCCTCGAACGGGGAACGTAGGACGTGGAGTTACGAAGTAACTCCCAAGCCGGACGAAATCCGGCCAGTACCCCTCG
>Ga0255047_10000069_pt1 | contig 64258 bp, 58 predicted proteins | sample JV7_2_1_MG_FD_183640 | JGI IMG/M metagenome (GOLD analysis project Ga0255047, IMG submission 183640) | Seawater microbial communities from Jervis Inlet, British Columbia, Canada - JV7_2_1 | ecosystem: Environmental > Aquatic > Marine > Inlet | place: Canada: British Columbia | collected 2016-10-06
AGTTATAACACAAGCCAATCGGTTGCCGGATACCTACCGGGATTATAATTCCCTGCCGGCCCGCCACTCACGGTATTTCAGGTAACTTTTCACGCCCAGCGACATTAGTGGTTCTGGAAAAAGTTTCCTCGGTAAGGGCTCGGGGATAAACTCGGGTACCAGGGATTCTGTCATTTCGCCGCAAGCCATTTCAGCCGCGACAATTCCGGCTATGGTCCCCCTGGTGGTCCCTAGTCCATTCTGGCAACAGGCGCTAAACAGGTTTTTACCAACCTTGCCAATTGCCCCGACACTGTTTCGGCTCAGGCATAAACGGCCTGACCAGCGATACTCCATCGAAACATGATTCAACATCGGGAAACGCGAATAAAAAGCGCGATCATGATTTGCTGAGATTCGATCGAGACGGCCTTGTGGCAGCCTCAAATCAGGTTCATAGGTGCAACGATTGCGAATCAATAGTCGATGGCCCCCGGTACCGTTGATACGCCGTACTGTCGATCCTAACGGGTCAGCAGGTGTAAATGCCCAGGCAGAGTCTCCCCCCAGCAAATTGACTTCCTGCTCACTCATTTCGCGGGTCATCGATGCATACAGGTTAAAGTGCAGTAACCGGCGGCGATAATAACCAAAGTTTTCGATGAACCCGTTCACCGCCAGTATTGTATTGGCAGCTTTCACTGATCCGGAATCGGTGGTAACTAGCCAATTATCGCCCTGCCTGCTCAGTCCGGTAACCGCAGACTGTTCAAATAAATGGCAACCTGCATCAACGAGGCCATCGGCAATTCCCCGAATATACATGGCGGGCTGAATCATGGCGGTACCCGGCGTCCATAAGCCGCCCTGATAATAGTCCGTTCCGGTTAATGATTGCATTTCTGCTGCATCGAGCATGCGACTGGGTTCCCCCAGGGTATCCAGATGCCTGGCATAACTATCATTACTGTTCAGCCCTGCCCTTGTGGCAGCGGCGTTTATTTTCCCACCAGGTCGGCAGGCTTCTTCTGGCAATTGAAATGAATCAGCCATATCGCGAGCAAATTTGATTGCGGTTCGATTCATCCTGATTTGATTCTGATCTCGCTTAGCCTGCCCAGCGTAGTGGCTCGAGGACACATCATGTGGCAGGTCAATCATAAAACCGGAGTTTCGACCGGCCGGACCCTCGCCAACCTGACGGGCCTCGAGTACCACAATTTTTGCGCTCTTCTCCAGTTGCATTATTCTCCTGGCAGCCGAGAGACCGGCATACCCGGCACCGACAATCAGGTAGTCTGCATCAATATCATATGCTAGTGCTGGCTGGGCTTGCCGGGTCGGAAGCAGTTGGTTCCAGCCGGCCTGTCCGAGATCTGCGGTAAACTGGGTTACGGTTGACATGTCGTTGAATCTATAAGCTTCATCGTATCAATACCCTCATCATTCATCGCGTTTGCTACCCTTGTAATGACTCTCAATAATATTTCTGGATGTGATTTATTGATCACCAATAAAAAACGGTTATATAGGCCGGAGACGCGAAAAAGATCGGGTTAACGTCTCAGCACTGCAAGCCATCGCCAGAAGTTAAGCAAGCTGGCGAGCGATCCAGCGACATAGGTCCAGGCTGCGGCGCGTAGAATCGAGCGGGCTGCGGGAATCTGGTTTTGAGTCAGGTAGCCCGACTCGAGAATCGGCATGGCTTTGTTGAAACTGGCGTCAATTTCTACCGGTAAGGTCAGTAGCTGGATCACCACCGCAAATCCAATCATTAAAAAAGCGCCTGCAATATTGATTATCGCGATAGAAGGCAGACGAAAAAGAATCACCAGTACCGGTGCGGCAAATAACAGAAAAGAACCGAACTTTTGCGCCCAGACTGCGCTAGTTGCGAGCCTTGTGCGCCACAAAAACATAGGTTCGGCGGCCGCATGCTGAATTGCATGGCCGCACTCATGAGCCGCTACAGTAATCGCAGTCATAGTCCTGCCTTCGAATTTATCAGCAGTGAGGCGGACTGTATAGCTGATCGGATCGTAATGATCGCCAAGATCGGTCGCTTCAACTTTAATCTGACTAAGCTGGTAGCGATCAAGTAAATGGCGGGCGAATTCACCACCGTTACCGGGAAAATTATGTTCTGGCGCGTGGTTATATCGATTCAGCACCCATTGCACCCACCATTGCGGTGCATAGACCAGCAGCAGGAAAAGGACCCCAAACAACAGGTAAATCATAGAATTAATAATGCGAAGATGAATAGACCGGTTATATTATCTGAATAATTCTTCAATGCTAAAGATAATTACTCCAATATTTCCGCTCGGGTTCCAGTATAGTCTTTACGCCCTATTTACTCACTAGCGTCAAATATAAATGCCCCGAATTTTCAGAAACAAAATTTTGGTCTATGAAAATAAAACGCCATGCATGAATTTTTTGTAATAGGACACCGCGGTGCTGCCGGTGAAAAATTTGAAAACAGCCTGTGTGGCTTCGAACATGCCCTGACGCTAGACATAGACGCGATAGAACTTGATGTTCGTGCGCATTCAGGCGAGCTCTGGGTGATACACGATATTGAACTAGAGCGCTTAACCGGTTCAAGCGGCAGATTTGATACCTTTGAGAACCCGGGTAGTTTGCGCTTGTTAAATGGTGAGCCGATACCCAAATTGCGCCAGGTGCTGGATTTAGCCTGGGGGAAAATGCCGGTCAATATTGAAATCAAATCATTCGACACCGCTGGCCTGCTGCTGGATTTACTCGGTCAATATCCCCCCATTGAGGCCGGTTCTGGAATTCCGGGGATATTAATTTCCTCCTTTGATCATCAACAGATACGTGAATTAAGGCGCCAGTCCTGCCCCTGGGCACTGGCACCGATTATTTCCGGTATTCCAACCAATGCGAAACAGTTAATCGATGAGATTAAGCCCTATTCGCTCCACCTTAACGACGAGTTTATAGATTTTACCTTTATCGAGCGGGTTCAAAACCAGGGTGTTCGTGTTATGGTCTTTACCGTGAATGACATGGCCCGGGCACTTAGCCTGAAAAATTCCGGGATCGACGGTATATTCACCAATTTCCCATCCAGATTTCTAAGCCTGGATTGAGGCGTTTCTAACTGACGCTTCATCGCAAAGGACTAGTTTATTCACTCATGAGCAATTCCCAGCCCACGGTTAATCTCGGACAATACAACTCGCTTCGTGTGATCAAGAAAGTTGAATTTGGCATTTATCTCGACGGCGGAAAATACGGTGACATTTTGCTGCCACGCCAATACACGGACGGCAATACGGCTATTGGCGACTCGATTGAGGTTTTTATATATCTCGACTCCGAAGACCGGATTGTAGCAACCACGCTAAAACCGAAAGCAGTTGTTGGTGAGTGTGCCTACCTGAAGGTAATACAGGTCAACCGTATCGGTGCCTTTATGGACTGGGGTTTGCCAAAGGATTTGCTGGTGCCTTTTAATCAGCAACAAAAACCGATGCAAAAAGGGTATTCCTATGCAGTGTATCTGTATGTAGATGAATCGACCGAACGTATTGCTGCATCGAGTCGCCTGGAAGACTTCATTGGTGATGCCCCCGATCGGCTTAGGCCAGGCCAGGCCGTCGATTTGATGATCTATGCAAAAAGCGACCTCGGTTTCAAGGCGGTTATCGACGGCCGGTATCTGGGACAGTTATTTGATAATGAGGTATTTCGCCCACTGCATTATGGGGAAAAGTTGCCGGGTTTTATTAAGAGAGTAAGGACCGATGGCAAGATTGATTTAATTCTACAGCAGGCCACCTCTGGTGCTCGAACTAGCCTGGCGGATTCGATTTTACGGCATTTGAATGAAAATAACGGTGTATCGACGCTTACCGACAAAAGCCCGCCTGACAGCATCTATAGTGCCTATGGCGTCAGCAAAGCTGCCTACAAGAAGGCATTGGGAGCTTTATACAAAAACAGGCAGATAAGAATTGAGAAACACCAGATCACGCTGGTCGAGCCCGCTAATAGCACCAGGGAGCGTTGAATCTGGTTGGGTTTTATCCTGGTTGAGTAAACTATCGTCAATTTTTAATCATTAAATCAATAGCTTATAGCAATTACTTAATGTAAATTACAATTCGATGAACCAGGGTTAAAAAATAATAGTTGAATTTAAAATGATACTGCGCAATATACGCGACAATTCGACCCGGAACCAAGACCATGGCGAGTAATTATTTTTCCAAGATATTTGGCCATTCCCCGTTCACTGCGATGCAGGAGCATATGGCTATCGTCACTCGGTGCGTGCACCTGTTAAGTCCTTTTTTCGAAGCAATACTAAAGCGGGATCACGCCAGTGCCAGAGATGTTTACCGGGAAATTGGCAAACTGGAAAACAGCGCCGACGCGTTAAAGAAAAAGCTACGACTGCAGATGCCAAAAGGTCTGTTTATGCCAGTTGAGCGTCGTGATTTACTGGAACTATTACTGGTGCAGGACAAGGCAGCGAATCAGGCCAAGGATATTGCAGGCCTCACTGTCGGCCGCAAGATGATATTTCCTGATAAGGTTGCCGAGTTATTGCCCGAATATGTCAACCGTTGTGTAGATGCGTGTCAGCAGGCAAGCACTGTGATCGACGAGCTCGACGAACTGGTCGAAACTGGTTTTGCGGGGAAGGAAATCAAAATTGTTACCTCCCTCATCCACGAACTCGACCGTATTGAAAAAGATACCGACAAGATTCAGATAAAAATACGTGCGACGCTGATGAAAATCGAAACAGACCTGCCCCCGGTCGATGTTATTTTTTTCTACAAAATCATCGAGGGAATCGGTGAAGTCGCCGATATTGCGCAACGCATTGGAAGCCGGGTCGAGCTGATGCTCGCCAAGTAGAGTCCTGGTAATAACATCCTGAAATATTAATGGATCACGTCACCATCTATATTATTCTCGCCGGTGCACTTGGCCTATTCATGGCCTGGGGAATCGGTGCTAACGATGTTGCCAATGCGATGGGAACCTCGATCGGCGCCAAGGCATTAACCATCAAGCAGGCCGTGATTATTGCCGCTATATTCGAGTTTTCCGGTGCATTCCTGGCTGGCGGTCAGGTAACCTCTACGATCAGAAAAGGCATCATAGACAGCTCCAGTGTGGCTCAAACACCGGAACTGCTGATATATGGCATGCTCGCCTCACTGGTGGCAGCGGGTATTTGGCTGTTAATAGCTTCCCGTGCAGGCTGGCCAGTATCAACCACCCACACTATTGTAGGTGCCATAGTTGGCTTTGCCATCGTTGGTATAGGTACGGATGCGGTGAACTGGGGCAAGGTCGCTAACATAGTTATGAGTTGGGTGGTCTCGCCATTTTTATCCGGCACATTGGCATTTTTCCTGTTTCGCAGCGTACAAAAACTGATTCTGAATGCTGACGATCCGCTGGCGATGGCGAAGAAATATGTTCCGGTTTACATCTTTCTGACCGGATTCATAATTGCGCTGGTGACCCTGTTCAAGGGTTTGAAGCATGTGGGCCTGGAATTTACACCGGTACAGAACTATGGCATTGCAGTCCTTATTGGGTTGCTAGTCATGGGTTGCGGCAAATACTTTATTTCAGGAATCAAATTTGATCCATCCGATGACAGGGACTTCCACTTCGCTAACGTGGAGAAAATATTCAGCATATTGATGGTCATTACCGCCTGCGCGATTGCGTTTGCCCATGGATCAAACGACGTTGCCAATGCGGTTGGCCCGATGGCAGCAGTTATCAGCATTGCCAATGAAGGTGTCGTCACTCAAAATTCTGCTATGCCGGCCTGGATATTGCTAGTGGGTGGAGTCGGTATCGTGCTGGGACTCGCGATGTACGGTAAAAAAGTAATCGCGACGATTGGCAATAGAATTACGGAATTGACACCGAGCCGCGGTTTTGCCTGCCAGCTCGCTGCGGCCACTACCGTTGTCGTGGCCTCTGGTACCGGGTTACCGATTTCGACTACCCATACCCTGGTAGGTGCTGTACTGGGTGTTGGCCTTGCGCGTGGAATCGGTGCGCTCAACCTTGGCGTGGTAGGTAACATCTTTATGTCGTGGATAATAACGCTACCAGCGGGCGCCCTGCTCTCGATATTCTTCTTTTATTTTTTCAAAGGGATATTCGGCTAACCGATTAATCCTGAACCACTACTCGTTATAGCGCGCCTGTAAACCCTGGTAAACCTCGTCCTTGAAACTGGTGCTTTCACTGTCAAGCTGGCTCAATAATTCGGCCAGGTGTTCATTGTCTTCTCGACCCTGCCAGACCTTGGTATAGCTACCTTCTTGGTAACCATGGTCCTGGCGAAAAAAGTTTAATACATTCTTGCCGACATACATGCGGTATAACAGATCAAAGTCCATATCGATCAGTTGCATGATATTGGCAAAGCCTGAAAAATGCATCGAACGGTTGGCAATTGTCGACTGCGCCATCGATTCGATAGCGAGCCGGATATCCCGGATCGCACCAGGATCGGAGATTTCACCGAGGATACGAGACGCTACTGCCGCATTATCCTTTTCCTGCAACAGATAGTCGCTCATCGCAAAGTGGAAAATGTCGACCAGTTCGAGTCGAACCTGATCGAGGTCGGGATGTTGGTGCTTCCACCATTTCCATCCGTAATGGTCGAGCATTTCCGCACACTCGGTCCATATAGCCCGATACCACTCATTGTTTGCCTCGCGCCAGGCTGCGTTTACCCGCGTATTCATCGCGTCCTGTAACTCAAGCATGGCCAGCAACTTGTTTTTCATTTTTGTTATTTTCCGTAAATCGCGAAGTGTACTCGATTTACAGGGTGCTGTTTACAACAACGGTGATCTGCCAATTAAAAAGGAATCGCGTATAACCAGGGTAGCAACAGGCTTAAAATAGCCCACATCAGTAAAGCCAAAGGCAGACCAACACGGACAAAATCTGCGAACCTATAGTTTCCAGCGTTCATCACCAGCAGGTTGGTCTGGTAGGCCATCGGCGTGGCAAAGCTCATATTAGCGCCAAACAGGACTGCCAGTACAAATGGTTCGGCCGGTTGTCCCAACTGAATCGCTATACCTATTGCTATTGGAGTGCCAATTACCGCCGCAGCATTATTGGACACGACATTGGTCAGCATCGCCATCATGAAAAGCAGCCCACTCAGAATTAAAGCCGGTGATAATCCCTCGGTAGCTGCGACATAAGTCTGCGCAATAAAGGTCGCCCCACCGGTTTCTACCAGGGCGGTCCCCAGTGCGAGGCTCGAGGCAATGATTAGTATGACCGGCGCACTCAGCGCGCGTGTCGCGTCAAACCATTTAAGGCAACCGGTAAATAACATAAAAAATACACCACTGAGTGCGCTAACCGCAATCGGTAAAATTCCGAGTGCAGCGGTGATGATAATGTATAACATGATTAACATCGCGACTGGCGCTTTCGATGAAATTGGTAATGCCGACTTGGCATCGAGTACTAGCAGGTTCCGGCTCGACTTGAGGCGTTCGATGCTACGCACCGCACCTTGTACCAGCAATACGTCGCCGGGATGAAGACGCGTATCGTCGGTATGTTCGGTGCCAGGCTGACTGACCCACTTGGTAGATCGAAACATGGCTAATACCATCAGCTGATAGCGATCTTTAAAGCGCGCACCATTCAGCGTTCGGCCATCCAGTGTTGATCCCGGCACGACAACGACCTCGGCCATTTGCTGGGTGGCATCACGCAATGGATGATCATCGTCTACCGGTTCATCACCCGAGAACAGGCTCGCGCCCAGCAGGGTCTCAAATTCTTTCAGGTTCTCGCGCGTACTTTTGACCAGTATCCGATCACCGCTTCTTAATACAACGTCGGGTAATGCAACCAGCCGGGCATTTTCTGTCCCCCTCAATATCTGTTTGACGTCGAGTTCCCCGCCAGTCATCTCGATCACTTCGGAAACGCGTTTCTGATTCGCAACGCTATCGTCATGGATGCGAAGTTGAGCGGTAAAATGACGCGGTGAGGTGGTTGGCAGACGTGCCTCGCGGGCGGGTATTAACCTGGGTGCTATCAACCATAAATAGACTAGTCCAATGCTTCCGGCAATGATGGCAGGGGGGGCAAAGTCGAACATGCCGAACTGCTGCAGACCGAGATCAGCCGCAATCGCAACCACCAGCAGGTTGGTCGATGTTCCTATACTGGTCGTCATGCCGCCGATAGAAGTCGCAAATCCAAGCGGCATAAGCAATTCCGAAGCCGGTGTAGCGGTTTTCAGTGACACACTGATCATTATCGGTAACAGCAGGATGACAATTGGTGTATTGTTGACGAAAGCGCTCAGCACGGCAGCAATCAACAGTGTCGCAAGAAAGGATAGAACCGGACTGACCGACCATAATCGTGCGAGTTCACGACCGACAGGTTCGAGCGCGCCTGTACGTATCAACGCATGACCGGCAATCATTAGTGAACAGACCGCGATCAGGGCCTGGTGCCCGAATCCTGTTAATAAATGCGAGGCTCGCAGTGGTCCGGCTTCGCCGGTAAAGGGCATAAGCTCGAAAAACAAAGACAGGCTGACTAATATCAACAGGCTGGTTGAGGCCAGTGGAATTTTCTCATTGGCAAAAAATACCAGCGCAACTCCCACCATAATCATAACTACAATGGCGTGAAGTCCCGGTTCTGAAACTGCGATTATTGAAGTTTCCATGAATAATAATCCACCGACAAAGGAGTGTAGTACAACTGGGAGGCCGAATCCTTTTCTTTTCCACATCACTCTGTACAATCGCGGCTTGGTTCGACATCCAGATTTAACATGGCCCAGGCAATCCTGAATATACCGCAGTCCAGTCACGGTAAACCGCTGCGTATAGGCCAGCTTTACGGGTGTAGCCGAAGCCTGCTGCTGGCTGAGCAGATTAGTACCTTTCGGGGAGTTTCGGTTATTGTCTGCAGCGACATGGCTGATGCCGAACAGGTAGAGCAGGAAATCCTGTTTTTTAGTCATCGCACGCCGCAAATATTCCGATTCCCTGATCTCGAAACCCTGCCCTACGACCAGTTTTCCCCACACCAGGATATTATTTCCGAGCGAATTAAATGTCTGGCGACTATTTCAGATGCAACCACCGGACTATTAATACTGCCGATCAGTACGTTATTACAAAAAATAACTCCACCAGATTTCATACGGCAACGCTCGTTATCATTAAAAGTCGGAGATATCTCTGAACCAGCTGAACTTCGAGCAAAACTGGTGCTTTATGGCTACCGTGCGGTTTCGCAGGTTGAGGAGCATGGCGAATTTGCCACCCGCGGATCGATTCTGGATCTGTTTCCGATGGGGAGTAAAACGCCGTTCAGAATCGAGTTTTTCGATGACGAAGTAGAGTCGATTCGCAGTTTTGAGGTCGAAAATCAATGCTCGCTGGAAAAATTCGATGGTATTAGTCTGTTGCCCGCGCAGGAATATCCCCTTGACGAAGCAGGCATAAAAAAATTCCGCCAAAACTTCAGGGAACAATTTGATATCGACCCTAATACCTGCCCGATCTATAGTGATGTCTCACAGGGGCGATCATCCCCGGGGGTAGAATACTATCTGCCTTTATTTTTCGATGGCCTGGTGAGTCTGTTTGACTATTTGCCCGATAGATCACAGTTCTTAATTGATCGGTCTGCGTTCGAATCCAGCGAGTTATTTTATCAGCAGGTAGTCGAGCGTTACGAGAGTAGACGTTATAACCTGGAAAGGCCGTTGTTAGCGCCCGATACGTTATATTTGCAGACCGAAGAGGTTGAGTCATTTCTGGATGCTTATGCCTGCAGTTATTACAGTTTGTTCAAGTTTGACGATCAGACCGATTCGATAATCAACGGTGATACCCAGGCAATCCCGCAATTAACATTTCAAAATCAGGCAGATAAACCCGATGCGGCACTGCAGGCATTCGTCAACAAAAAATGTTTCGATAAAATACTATTTAGTGCCGAGTCGGCTGGACGTCGCGAGTTTCTTTACGAGGTTCTGCAACACTATGGTATTCGCCCTACCCTGATCAACGACTGGGGAGATTTTCTTTCTAACCAGACCAATCGGTTTTTTATTACCACTTCGCCATTAGCTAGCGGCCTGACACTGGAGAGGGCCGGGTTTGCGATTATTACCGAAAACCAGTTATTTGGTGAACGTGCCACACAACGGCGGCGTCGCAAGTATAAAAAAACCAGGGACGCCGAAAGCACCATTCAAAGCCTGGCCGATCTTCATGAAAGTGCAGCGGTAGTGCACGAAGACCATGGCATCGGGCGTTACCGGGGGTTAAATACCCTGACTGTATCAGGAATTGAAACCGAGTTTCTATGTATCGAGTATGCTAACCAGGACAAACTTTATGTCCCGGTCTCGTCGCTGCATTTGATTAATCGATATGCAGGCGCAAGTGATGATAGTGCACCCTTGCATCGACTCGGGAGCGATCGCTGGAACCGGACACGAAAGAAAGCCCAGGAAAAAATACATGACATTGCGGTGGAACTGCTTGAGATTCAGGCTCGCCGTGAAGCTTTAAGGGGTTTTGGGCACGAATTGATACTCGATGAATACCAGAGTTTTGCCAGTGGATTCCCTTTTGAAGAGACGCCTGACCAGGAAAATACGATCCAGGCGGTCATCGACGACATGCAGTCGCCACGGCCGATGGATCGAATTGTCTGCGGCGATGTGGGATTTGGCAAGACCGAAGTTAGCATGCGGGCTGCTTTTATTGCAGCCCATTCCGGCAAGCAGGTAGCGGTGCTGGTGCCGACCACATTACTGGCCCAGCAACATCACCAGAACTTCCTCGATCGTTTCGCCGACTGGCCCATTCGTATCGCTATCCTGACCCGTTTTACCGCTAAAAAATCGCTCGACGAAACTCTCGCGATGCTGGCTAACGGTAGAATTGATATTTTGATCGGAACCCACAAGTTATTGTCCGACGCGATTAAATACAGGGATCTAAGCCTTGTCATTATCGATGAGGAGCACCGGTTCGGCGTTCGCCATAAAGAAAAATTAAAGGCGCTGCGCGCCCAGGTCGATCTTTTAACCATGACTGCAACACCGATACCGCGAACCCTGAATATGTCGTTATCCGGCATGCGCGATTTATCCATTATAGCAACACCACCGATGCAGAGACTCGCAATCAAAACATTCGTAGCACAATGGAACAACGAGACAATTATTGAAGGTTGCCAGCGCGAACTGAAACGTGGCGGACAGGTCTATTTTCTACACAATGAGGTCAGGACCATAGATCGAATGGCGAATGATTTACAGGCCCTTATCCCCGATGCAAGAATCGGTATCGTACACGGGCAAATGAAGGAAAAAGACCTTGAACAGGTAATGATGGATTTCTATCATCACCGCTGCAACCTGCTGGTGTGTACCACGATCATCGAGAGCGGCATCGACGTACCAACCGCTAATACCATTTTTATCAATCGTGCCGATAAGCTCGGACTTGCCCAATTGCATCAAATCAGGGGTCGAGTCGGTCGTTCGCACCATCGTGCCTACGCTTATTTGATCGTTCCCCATGAACGCTCGATGACGGCAGATGCGCACAAACGCCTGCAGGCGATAGAGTCCCTGGAAGAACTGGGCGTCGGGTTTACCCTCGCGACTCATGACCTGGAGATTCGCGGTGCTGGGGAAATTCTGGGTGACGAACAAAGCGGGCAGATAACGGAGATAGGATTCACTTTATACGCGGAGTTGCTTGAACGCGCTGTTCAATCGTTAAAGTCTAACCTGCCGATCGAATTCGAGGCGCCGCTAATGCGAGCCTCGGAAGTTGATTTTCACATTCCTGCCCTGATTCCGGAAACCTATATCGCCGATATTCATACCCGTCTGATCGAATATAAACGGATCTCGGCTGCCAAAAGCGACGAGGCATTGAGCGAACTGAAGATCGAGCTGGTGGACCGATTCGGCAGTCTTCCCGAACCGTTGAAGCATTTACTGCGTATTACCCATATCAAACTTCTGACGCTGGAACTGGGGATCGAAAAGATTGATATAGGTGAGCAAAACGGCAAAATCGTGTTTAACCCGAATCCGAATATTGATCCGATGAAAATTATTGGACTGATCCAGTCAAGCCCCGATATTTATCGCTTTGACGGCAATCAAACCTTGCGTATTATCTGCCAAAGTGATGAACTTGAACGACGATTCAAGCAAACAGAAATGTTACTAAAGGAATTATCAACGCCCTGATTATGAAAAATACAAGTTACCTGCTAGCCCTCTTACTGGTCGCCAGTTTTGATGCCTATGCCGCAACTGACGATGAATTGCGATTTTACGATGTTGAGGTAGTTATCTTTAAGAACAATCTCGGCCCCAAGGGCCAGGAATTTATCCTGCCCGACAGCTCTCCACGGATAGACGGCGATATTCTTGATATGTCGTCTTCAGCCAGTATCGAGGCTGCCAGGGAGAAATCTTACGAAATTGTTCCGATCGATGAAATGCGACTAACAGACGCGGTGCTAAAGATTGTTAATTCATCGCGTTACAGCCTGCTGGCGCATGTGGCCTGGCGCCAACCCGGCGTCGAAAAAGATCAGGCACTGCCGATCTGGATAAAAGGTGGTCGAATATTCGGTGAGGAATTCATATCGATCGACAACCAGGTAGACTTTGAATTGCTGGCAAAAACTGAATATCTAAGTTCGCAGGATATTTCGACATTTCCCGAAATCGAACCGTCGAGCGCGCAAGAACCCGGGCTTCGACCAGACGCTGATTTATATGAGCTTGAAGGCAAAATCACCATCGGCCTGTCCCGCTATCTGCACACCTATGCCGATCTCGTGCTGCGCAAACCTCGTTTGACAATTGATCCCTCGATAGAGGTACCGGGCCTGGATGCGTCGGTGATCGAAAATCTGCCGGATACGCGAATTTTAAACAATCACAGTCTCAAGGAGCGCCGCCGTATGCGCAGCAACAAGCTCCACTACCTCGATAATCCGGAGTTTTCAATGCTGATCCTGATCACGCCTTACGAGGCACCCGAGGTTGATCTGACTACCTGATTATCGCGCCCGGAAATGGCGCATGCCTGGCGCGAACTGGGTAAAAAAACAACCCTGGAGTATTAAAGGCCGGATGTTGTACCTGCCAGGCCTATGTACCAGTTGATTTCGACCAGGCATGCTTCAATATTTTATTCTACAATTCTGGATGATTGTATTTTGTGAAAAATTACACTGTTGCTGTAGTTTTTACGCTAGATACGGAAAATACATTTGATTTTTCGAATCAATGGCGTGAAGATGAATTCTACTCGGGCCAATCTTTTCGAAATTTCCCTTAGACGGATAGAAATCCACCTGATTTTTTACTATGAAATTGTATATTATCAACCTAAGTCTTTTACTCGCCGTTGCAATTGCAGCTTCTAGCAGTGCACTCGCCGCCACGCAAAAATATATCACCGATGAATTTGAAGTAACCATGCGCAGCGGCACCAGCACCTCCAACGATATTTTGCGCTTGCTGAAAAGTGGTGAGGCGGTATCCGTTCTTGAAGAGGATCTGGATACTCAGTATTCGTTCGTTGAGCTCGATGATGGTAAAAAAGGGTATATTCTCAACCGCTACCTGGTCAGCAACCGGTCGTCAAAATACAGGCTCGAGCAATTGGAGATAAAAGCAACCGAACAGCAGGAAGCAAATACGATTTTGCAGTTTGAAATTAAAAATTTACAAACTGACCTTGAAAAGGAACAATCAGATAGTGGCAGCGCAAAGGCTGCTTTACTCGCTACTGAAAACGAGTTGACGAGGGTGAAAAATGCCTCCCAGAACACGCTCAGTATCGTTAACGAAAATGACGAGTTAAAATCTATAGTAGACAACCTGGCGAAAAATAACGCGATATTGAGCAAGAAAAATGCAGCCCTGAAGGACAACAGTAATATGGACTGGTTTATTCGGGGTGCCGGAGTGTCGTTGGCCGCGTTCGTGCTGGGTATATTAATCACCCGGATACGTTGGCGGAAACGGGAATCCTGGGGGTCTTACTGAGTCTGAAGTCATGTCCAGAACACCATCTACTATGCTTGAACTGGGTACCAATGCCCCTGATTTCAGTCTGCCTGACCCACTTGGCGGCGGTTTAGTATCACTTTCAGATTATCGCGGGATGCCCCTGTTGATCGTATTTTCCTGTAACCATTGCCCCTATGTATTACACCTGTTGCAATCATTTTCCGAATTCGCCAGAGAAGCCCGGAAATCGGGTCTGTCAGTAGTGATGATTAACGCTAATGATATTGATAATTTCCCCGCGGACAGTCCACAGAAAATGATTGACCTGGTAACTGAATATAAACTGGAATTTCCCTACCTGTATGACGAGTCGCAGCAAGTAGCGACAGCCTACCAGGCAGCCTGTACACCTGATTTTTTTCTGTTTGATAGTCAACATCGACTGGTTTACCGGGGGCAGTACGACGCCTCCAGACCTGGAAATGACGAGGAAATAACTGGTATGGATTTAAAGTCCGCTTGCCAGGCCTTGCTCGAAGATAAAGCTATTGCTACCCAGCAGCTACCCAGTATGGGTTGTAATATCAAGTGGCGGGATGGCAACGAACCCCAATATTATTAAGGGTACCTCTATTAATTGTCTTTTTCCGTGATTGCTGCGTCACCTCCGTGCTCAAATCCTCACGTATTTTATATACGCTCCGGTTTTCCGCGCGGTGCTTCCTTGCTACCACGAAAAAATCCGAATTAATAGAAGCACCCTCGAGATTATTAACGGAATAATAATTTTCAGATTTTAAGTCAGGTTTGGCGGCTTCCTGGTTAATCGTTGGAAGATTTATATCCCTACTCCTGATTTTTTTTATTATCGAACATTGGTTGCTCTTTCCCTTCCGACCTGGCGAGATTGCTATCACTGCCGCGGTCCGATCTGGCGTAAAACCTGGCCATATTCGCCATCCTTTCTTTAATTATCTTCAACTCATGATCCAGCTTTTCATTTTGTGATTCCAGGGTTTCGAGTTGCATCAAGGCGCTTTGTTCGCCCTCTGAAATAATCGGTGCCGGAATTTTTGGTCTCAATTTTTTATAGGGACCGATCAATTCATTGACAGCCACATTCACTGTGGTCAAAAGAACCGTTTCGCCGCGCAGGAAAATATCAATTATTTTCTGGATAAATTCCCTCTCCCTGGTGTCGATCTCCTTGACTGTTTGCCTTAGCTCGGTGTCTTCTAACTCGTAAACATCGTGTAAAAAAGTGCCGGTATCCTTCATCCTGACTTCGGAATTGTGATTGACCTGTGATACCAGTTTCTTAACTGCGTTTCGATGGCGACGATTTTTACGCAATTGCAACACGGTCAGCAGAACTAATGTCGCTAGCAGGATAACGACACCCTCGGCGAGCAAAATAAACAATAACGGATCGACTTCAAACATTTTCGGCCGTCTCGATGAGTGTCAATCCAACCTCATCTTTTTCATCGCGCAGAAACAACCAGACACCTGCTGCTATGATAATAAAAACAAGGTTAATTACCGCCAGTTCAATTGAAATCCTGGTCCAGTCGGGTTGCTTATCAACCTTGGCTATTCCCGGCGCCACAGCCGTCTCGACTTTTAATACCTTTTCCGACATCGAATCTGATTCTACTACCGAGCTGAGGGCTGGTTCTGTTGTTATAGTCGATTCAATTTCCGCTTCTTGCGGTATCGGCTGCCTGATCATTCCAATCATTGGAAAGCCACCTAAATCGTAAGATACTGGCTCATTATCGGCCGAGCGAGAATCAATTTTAATAAATGCCTGATACACCCCATCCTGATCGGTTTCGATTTCAGCGCGCCAGTCGTTATCGACCTGTATAAGCGCAACATCCTGCCTGTTACCATCGGGTGTCTGAAGTATGACGCTCGGCCGTAAGCCGGTCTGATCTAAATACGCTTCGCGAGGACTAATCGATAACTGGTATTTGCCCGGGTCACTACCCGGGTCGACCCTGACCACTACCGGCCATTGCACTTCAATATTGAATCGCCTGCTTCGATTGAAAATCTGGCTATCGGCCGAAATAACGAAACCATGGGTACCTTCCTCGAGTCCGTTCTCTATATAATATGAATATTGACCCTTGTCTGATTCGACACTGGCAGGTTCGAGTTTTGATATTTTCTCGAGGTTGTCAATCCCGGTATGTGCGATATTAAAGTCAACGAACTGCAGGAGGCTATTTTTTATAATTTTGTTATCCAGATTATGCAGTTCGACGTTTAACTTAATTGGCTGACCCGGCATCATATAGGGAATGAATCCAGTAACATTTAGTTTGAGATCAGACTCCACCATCAACCGGTTGTCCGGATCTGTGTCAGCATCGATAGTCCACACTCCGGTTATCGGATTTTTGATCGTGATAAGGTCATAGTCGGGGTCACCTCTCCATACTGAATTTCCAGGTTTTTTCGAGCTCATTGGGCTGCTACCCGGCGGATATAGAAGGGTTGGCGCGCTGTGTTTCTGGCGAAATATTAATAAAGTTATTTCCCTGATATTTTTGTCGATCGAAAACAGATTTTCAGTCATTTTCACTGTATCCGGCTGCGTGGCACGTTCAAATAGCTTGAAGAATATTCTATGTAAATTCTGCGCGAATTCGACTTTTTGAAATGAACCGCCGGTGTCCAGCGCCAGTTTTTTCAACAGTGATTCGTCCGAATTGTTCGACAGGGCGATCGTATGGATAACAACTCCCGACTGTTTTAAAGCCTGGAGATTTTTGCTAATAATATTTTGACGCGAGACTTCGTTGGTAATAGCGTCGTTGGAAATATTGACCGATCCGTCAGTGACCAGGATAATGCTGCGACGTGTATCGGCATCTGCTTCTTCCCACCCGAGACTCGCTCGCGACAGGCCACTTTCAATATTGGTGTAAACTCCATCCGAGTGGATCGTCGATGCACCGGCATCGGCAGCCAGTCGCCACTCATCATTCACCGTACCCCAATTTACGGTCATATGGACATAGCGATCAATGCTCCAGACGCCAGCTTTTGAACCCTCGGGGATCAGCCCATTGAACAATTTTAAGGCTGATATACGATAGTTGGACGAGTCGTTAATTTTCATACTATCCGACACATCGATCAGAATTCTGATATCGTCTGTTTTACCTGCGGCATACAGGTTTGAGTATAACCCGAAGATAAAAACAGTAATCAGGATGCGGCTGCACTTCTGCATGGCTAGAGTATTTCCACTATTATTGACTAACTAATCACCAATATTGGGGTCTTTAGTATATTCATGGCGTATTACGGTAATCGAATAAATGTCTATCACCCTGCCAGTATTCGTGTAAGCAAACGACGCTATCATTGAGTATAGGAGTAAAATGGAAAAAAATTCTGTCGTACCTGATCATTCTTTTGTCCCTGACGATCTATCCATCAACACAGGCACCTATAACTGGTGCGTGAAGGCTTTTAGAACGACCAGGAAGCTCCTGAAGCTGAATATCAAGTTGCATCAGCAGGATGATGAAAACAATGACTCGGTGGAGCAGGGCGATATCTTTTTATTCAACCATTTCGCACGATTCGAAACCTTCATTCCACAGTACCTGATCCACGAAGCTACGGGTGATATGTGTCGTTCAGTGGCTTCCAGTGAATTTTTCGACGAGGACGACCGTTTCAGTCAGTTTCTTTATGCGATCGGTGTGGTTCCCAACGATTTACCCAATCTTTTCCCATATCTCGCTCGCGAGATATTGCACGGCAGAAAACTGGTGATTTTTCCCGAAGGCGGAATGGTGAAGGATAAACGCGTGGTCAATCAAAAAGGCCAGTTCAGCATTTATTCCAGGACTGCCGATAAAAGACGCAAACACCATAGCGGTGCTGCTGTCATCGCGCTTGCGCTCGATGCATTTAAAACCGCATTACTGCGAGATTTTTCCAAGGGTGATTACACCAGGATTGATCGATGGGCTGAGCAGCTTGAGTTTGATTCGACGGAAGATTTAATGATCAGGGCCCTAAAGCCAACGGTCATAGTACCCAGCCACATTACCTTTTACCCGATTCGCGTGAATGACAATATTCTCAACAAGGCTGTAGGTCTGTTTTCCAAAGGTGTTAACAAGCGAATTGCCGAGGAACTGATCATAGAAGGTAATTTGCTTTTCAAGAATACCGATATGGATATCCGCTTTTCCAAACCGATTGTTGCGGGTGAATACTGGCGTTGGTGGGAAAAGTTACTATTGCCTAATGTCGTCCATAGCTTCAGTTCGCTGGACGAGTTGTTTAACCTGAAAGCCAGTAAGGGTCACCTGGGTGGGCGTCTGCATTCCTTCGGTATGCGGGCAAAAAGCTCTCGTGTTCGAGACGACTACATGCGTTCGATGTACGACGCAGTCACGATTAATCTAAGCCATATCGCCTCTTATTTGATCCTGTGCCTGTACCAGAACGGTTTCAGGCAGCTACGCTGCGTACGCTTCCACAAAATGCTTTATTTGGCCATCAAGAAACTGCAAACGACGGATTATCACCTGCATCGTAGTTTGCTCAACCCTGAAGAATATGGCGTCATTGTCAACGAGGGTAGTGGTAGGCTCGACCAGTTTCTGAGCACGGTACAGTCCATAGACCTGGTAAAAATTGAGCACGGAAATTATGTCCTGCAGGAAAAATTGATCCACGATTTTGAAATCGATGAAATTCGTACTGAAAACCTGATCAGTGTTTACGCCAATGAAATCGCACCCCTGAAAAAAGTCACCTCGGTCATAGACTCGGCGATGAACGAGGTTAAGGACCTGGGTGCCCGACAATTTGCCCTGAATCGGCTGGACGATCAATCGCGGGCTTTACAGTGGGACCTCAGGCAGTTTAACAAGGACAAGTACAGCGAGATCAATGATCAACAAACAGCCAGTGCCGATGCTAACTGGTTTTTCCTGGAGTCGACGAATAAGTCGGCATCAGCAGTATTACTGATCCATGGATTCCTCGCCGGCCCCGTTGAGATGCGCAGTTTGGGTGAACGATTACATGCGCAGGGTCATCATGTACTGGGAGTCCGACTCAAAGGCCACGGTACCTCGCCCTGGGATCTTCGCAGTCGCAACTGGCAGGACTGGCTGGCATCGGTAACGCGTGGATTCAATATAATCAAGGCCTTTAGCCAGTCGATACATATTGTCGGATTTTCGACTGGCGGGTTGCTGGCATTATTGCAGGCCTCAAATCACCCCAGACATAAGATTAAGTCGGTTAGTAGCATCTCGGCGCCAATCGAATTTAAAAACAAAAATATGATATTTGTTCCCCTGTTGCATCATGCCAACAAAATTGTCCGCTGGATATCCTCCGAGGGGCTGGTTCCATTCCGGCCTAATGAACCCGAACATCCTGAAGTCAATTATCAACATATACCGATACGTGCCCTGTATCAACTACAACTGATGGTCGAGCATATTAAAGACAACCCGCTGAATATCGATGCCGAGGTATATTTATACCAGAGCAACCAGGATCCAGTTGTCGATCCGATCAGTGTTGAAAAACTGGATCAGATTATTACCGCTACTGATAAGTCCGTGGTCACTATCGACGCGGACAGGCACGGTGTGGTCTACGAAAATCTGGACGATATACAGCAAAAAATTTGCGCCACAATTCAATAGTGGTATAAATAAGGCAGGGAGTATATCGTGCCACGGATGGGTGAATTATTCTCATTGCTAATATTCTAAATCCTGGTGGTTGTTTTTATGTTGATAGGTGTACCTAAAGAAATCAAAAATAATGAATTCCGTGTGGGAATGTCCCCGGCCGGTGTACGCGAGCTGGTAGCCAATGGCCACCAGGTCTTGATTGAAAATAATGGTGGTGCTGGCGTGGGTTTCGACAATGAGCAGTATTCAGCGGTTGGTGCGCATATTGAAAAAAGCGCCGCAGAAATATTTGCCAATGCGGAATTGATCGTCAAGGTGAAGGAACCACAACCCGATGAATGTAAAATGCTGCATAGCGGACAGATATTATTTACCTATCTACATCTCGCACCAGATCCGCTACAAACCGAACTGTTAATTGCCTCCGGTGCTACCTGCGTGGCCTATGAGACAGTGACCGACGAACGTGGCGGATTGCCACTTTTGGCACCGATGTCTGAAGTTGCCGGGCGCATGTCGGTCCAGGCCGGGGCGCATCACCTGGAAAAGGCGCAGGGTGGCCTGGGTTCATTACTGGGCGGCGTTCCAGGCGTGTTGCCGGCAAAGGTATTGATAATTGGCGGTGGTGTCGTGGGCACACAGGCAGCCACCATGGCAATCGGTATGGGTGCGGATGTTACTATTGTCGATCGTTCGCTACCACGTTTACGCCAACTCGATAGCGAGTTCAAAGGCCGCTTAAAATGCCTGTATTCAACTTCGGAGGCGATTGAAAATCAAGCGGTTGAGTCAGACCTGGTGATTGGCGCTGTGCTTGTCCCGGGTGCAGCTGCCCCGAAATTACTCACCCGCGAAATCCTCAAAAAGATGAAACCCGGCGCAGTGGTGGTCGATGTGGCCATCGATCAGGGCGGCTGTTTCGAAACATCGAGGCCGACCACCCACCAGGAACCGACCTATATAGAAGAAGGCATTATTCACTACTGTGTCGCCAATATGCCAGGTGGGGTAGCCAGAACTTCAACCATTGCCTTGACGAATGCTACCCTGCCATTCGTGGTATTGCTGGCGAACCAGGGCGCTGCTAATGCGATGTGGGGTGATAAACATTTGCTCAACGGGCTCAATATCCATGCAGGTCAGGTTACTCACAAGGCAGTCGCTGAAGCACTTGGATACGACCATGCCGATCCACGCGAGGCCCTGCGTGCCTGATAGCCGCCATGCACAATGTCGTGGATATAGTTGCGATTACCAGAAAAGTCTATAAATCGGGGTACCCGCCAACCAGGTCCTGTTGCATGACTTCGATTAGCGTCGGCAGGTTTTGTCCTGCCGCTGTAATCAACTCTGACTCCAGATCGACAAGATTGGCCACCTTCACCGCATGGCAACCGAAAGCTTTACCCAGTGCGACAAAATCAGGTGTATATAAATCAACGCCTATCTGGGGAATGTTGGCATCTACCATGAACCGCTTAATCTCACCATATCCGTTATTATTCCATATCAGGAATATGACAGGCAGCTTTGCTTCCACAGCACTGGCTAGCTCGCCGATGGTAAACAGTGCCGCGCCATCGCCTATGAGAGAGATTACGGGGTGCTCCGGGACGGCCAGTTTGGCGCCAACAGCTGCTGGAATGGCATACCCGAGGGTACCGAAACCACCCGACGAATGAAAATATCTACGCGGCTTTTCAGTCTCATAATGCAACCAGGCGTAATACACCGGTTGCGTGGAGTCTCCGACGACAACAGCCTCGGGTAGCGCATGTTGGATAGCAGCAAAAAAATTTTCGTAACCGGGATCACGCGTTGCTTTTAGTTTCTGGCGCATTTTTTGCGCACGCGCAGCACCACTATTATTTTTGTTTTTCAAATTTCCAATAGTATTATTCAACGCCTGCAGTGCATTATTGGCATCGCTACAGATGGCCAGGTCAGGTTTTAGATTGCGACTTAACTGGGCAGAATCGATATCGATACGAATTAATTTCCCACCAATTTCTACCAGCCCCAGATAAAAGAAATCATAGTCGGTCTGACTGAATTCAGTTCCTATTGCCAGCACCAGATCGGCGCATTTCAGTTCCTTCCGAACTACCGCACAGGAACCGGAACCGCCAACAGCAAGCTTATGACTGTAAGGCATGACTCCTTTTGCATTTACCGTATTGATAACCGGTGCATCCAGTTTCTCGGCCAGAACAATGAGTTCAGTTCCAGCATCGATAGCACCACCGCCAATAACTAACACCGGGCGTTTTGCCGACTTTAACAATTTCGCACATTGATTGATTGCCTCTGCTGACGGACCGGGTGGGCTGGGCAAAACATATACTTTTCTGTCCAGATGGTCGGCAGTCGCGGTAATCACGTCAATGGGGATTTCGATATGGACCGGGCCGGGACGCTCACTACTAAAAATTGAGAAGGCCCTGGCGAGTATTTTGGGTAACTCATCGGCACGAAGCAAGGTGTGGCTAAGGCGTGCCACGCCGCTCACTAACTGGCGTTGATTGGGTAATTCATGTAGAAGCCCTTCCCCTAGTCCTAGTTCGTAGCTCCGGTTTACCGAAGAGATGACCAGCATCGGAATCGAATCCGCCAGCGCCTGTGCCATCGCGGTTGCAATATTGGTCATACCGGGCCCGGTGATAATAAAACAGACACCAATCTGCCCACTGGCTCTATAGTAGCCATCGGCCATAAAACCTGCGCCCTGCTCGTGTCGAGGAGTGACATGGCGAATACTGGTTCTCTCCAGCCCACGATAAAGCTCAACAGTATGTACACCGGGTATGCCGAAGATAGTATCGACACCATAGTTTTCCAGTATCTCTACGAGTACTTCCCCGCAAGTGGCCATTACGAATCTCCGAAAGTTATATCAGGTAAAAGCGAGGCAAGTGCTGTCATTGGATGACAAATCTTTCCAGTCGCCTGCAACCTTCGGATAATACATCCTCGGGTTGCACCAGAGAAATCCTGACATGTCCACGCGTACCCTTGCCAAACGCGCTACCAGGTAATACCGAAACGCTTTCGGCATCGAGTAATTTTTGAGCGAAGATTTTATCATCCTGGTCGATAGCTCTGACGTCTACCATGATAAACATACCTGATTCAGGGCAAAGATACTTAATACCAGGAATTCTATCGAGGCGGGCACACACCAGGTCTCTGCGGGCCTGATATCGCCTGCACATTTCCCGAACATAGTATTCATCGTTATTCAGTGCGAAAGCAGCGGCGTCCTGAATAAACTGCGGGCAACCAAACATGGACATGGCTGCAAAATGTCCGAGGTGCCCGGTGAGTTCCACCGGGGCCACCGCCCACCCCATCCGCCAACCACTCATCGCATGCGATTTCGATAAGCCATCGATAACCACAATATTGTCGAGACGCTGCGCGGCCGAACGTAACGAAATATGTGGATTTTCATAGGTGAACATCGAATAGACTTCGTCGCATACTAGCCAGATGCCCTTTTCGTAACAGTAACCGGCTAACGTTTTTAAGGTATTCTCTTTAATAATGGCACCGGTTGGATTACCCGGGGTGTTGATAAAGACTACTCTGGTTTTATCGCCGATCGCCGCTAAAAAATCGTCAAGCTCTGGTTCAAACTTATTTTCCGGCAGGGCTAAGATGGTTTTAACCTTAACATCGAGTGCCTGCAATATGGGTTGATAACCCACATACCAGGGATCGGTAATAATAATCTCGTCGCCGGCATCGAGCAGGCAGCTCAATACTGAATAGATTGCGGAGGTCACGCCAGGGAAAATTGATACCTCGTCCGCGCTGCAAGAATGAGGTGACGCCCGGGTTTCATAGTCAGCGACCGCACGACGTAAGTTGATTTCTCCCAGCGCCGGAGAATAATGGGTTCGACCCACGCGCATATGACTGACCGCGTTATCTATAATGGGATCGGGTGTTCTGAAATCCGGGTCTCCAATTGAAAGTATAACAACGTCTTCACCCCTCTGTTTCATTTGCATGGCCTGTTCGTGCACCTGCCAGGCTTCTCCCGAGCCAGAATTCAGGCGTTCGACCAATCGACTGTAAAGGGTTTTTTTATTCCTGTTAAAAGCGTTCATATCGATGAATTGAGATAATGTCTGGTATCAGGTTAGCCATTGGATTCTGACCAATCTTGGTTGAAAAATAGTGATTTTTTCGTGAGAGCAAGGAAGCGCCGCGCGGAGAACCGCAGTGTATAAAGAGATACATGAGGATTCGAGCACGGCGCAGACGCAGCTATCGCGGAAAAAGCACATTTTACAGCGTCCCTGCCAACTCATCGTGGATTTCAACCACCCGATCAGCACCACGACTAAACCTGGCCTGATGTACCCTGTCGGAATCGGTGCCGTATTTAAAAAACAAATCGAGGCTATGGGTTATAACCGGGAAAGCTATTTCGTCCCAGGGAATATGCTCCCGGGTGAAAAGACCTACTTCCAGGCTCTCGATACCGGGCGATACCTGGTCGGAAATCAATCGACCGCTGAACATCATATAAACCTGCGATATATAGGGCAGGCTAAACACGCCAAATAATTTTAAACGACCGCACTGGGCGTTAGCTTCTTCCATTGACTCTCGCGCTGCCGCCTGTGCCACTGTTTCGTTGTTTTCCATAAAGCCAGCCGGCAGGGTCCAGAGGCCGTATCGGGGTTTGATTGCGCGCTTGCACAGCAGCACCCTGTCCTGCCAGGTCAGGATAGCGCCTGCCACATTATTCGGGTTCTGATAATGCACGGTATCACAGGCTTTGCAGACGAAACGCTCACGATTGTCGCCCTCGGGTACCAGCGAAATCAACGAATTACCACACCGACTACAAAACTTCATTGTTCTGCCTGTCTCAGTGTAGCGCCAATCAACTCGTTCACTGAATTCATACCTGAATCCAGTATCTGGCGTATTTCATCCATATCCAGAACCGAGGCTGTAATTCCGGAACACCAGTTCACAACCATCGTTATCGCGGCGTACTCCATGTCCAGTTCCCGCGCCAGAGCCGCTTCAGGCATACCGGTCATACCAATGATATTGCAACCATCTCTCTGCATTTTCTGAATTTCAGCGCTGCTTTCAAGGCGTGGTCCGTTGGTGCAACCATAAGTGCCCGGGGTATGTATGGTTATACCCCGGGTCTTGCCGGCAGTTAAAATTTTCTCGCGTAAGGGTTGGCTGTAAGGAAGGCTGAAATCTATATGGTCCACCTCGGATCCTTCACCGTCAAAATAGGTGTGGCTCCGATCAGAGGTGTAATCGATAATTTGATCCGGTAATACCAGGCTTCGAGGTTTAAAATCAATCCCCCCGACAGCATTAACGGCAATTACATGGCTTACTTTCAGCTCACGCAAGGCCCACAGGTTAGCCCGATAATTAATTTTATGCGGTGGAATATGGTGAGATGAGCCGTGCCTGGGTAGAAACACCGTGCGATATCCTTTCATCTCGCCGATGATCAATTCCGCAGAAACCTCGCCATAGGGCGTATTCGGCTTTTGACTGGATTCAATGCGAAAGCTCTCGTCCAGGCTATATAGTCCACTACCGCCAATGACGGCATACACTTCGCTCACTCTGGTTTACTCTTTACAAAATAAATACTTGAGAGGTTACGAAAATGACCGTTTAAATCCATGCCCACGCCATAGACGTAACAGTCATCGCAGTCCAGGCCCGTGTAATCAGGCTGGATATCGGCTTTTTTACGACCGTGAGATTTTCGAATTAGAAATACACTGGTACATTTCTTCGCGCCATGTTTGAGGCAATAGGATTTGACTTCTTCGAGCGTATAACCCTGGTCGAAAATATCATCGATAATGATCACATGCCGGTCTTTTAGATCATTTTGCGGATAAGCTTTCCATAACACGTCCTTACCCAGGGTTGCGAGACGGTAGCGGGTAGCATGCACATAATCCACCGTCAACGGAAAGTCCCAGTGACGTAAAAGTTGTCCGGTCAGGTAAAGGCCTCCGTTCATCACGCATAACACCAACGGATATTCCTTTTTGCAATCTTTTGCCACCCTCGATGCAAGGCTCGCGATCCCCTCCTCGACGGCCAACTGATCAAACAGGAGATCGGCCGAGTGATGTATTTTCTGTGCTTTATCCAGGTCCATCAATTCGAGCTCAACATGATTCCAGTTGCAATGGTTTGGCGATGTGCAGCGTCGAAGTCGGAAATGCGATCTCGGCCCCATGAGCCTCGATAATTTCGGCTATTTTTAACATCACCTCCTGTTTTATCTGATGGTATTTGACCCATTCGGTAGTCTTCGTAAAGGTATAAACCATGAAGTCGACCGAACTATTTGAAAACTCGTTAAAGTTGATAATCAGTGTCCTATCAGAGTCAATTTCATCGTGGGCGACCAGCATCGATTTTACCCCGGTGACAATCTTGTCCATGCTCTCCAGGTCCGAATACCTCAACCCAATGGTTTCACTGATTCTTCGATTTTCCATGCGTGAAGGATTTTCTACGATGATATTGGTGAAAACCGAATTGGGAACATAGATAGGTCGTGACTCAAAATTTCGAATTTTAGTAATGCGCCAACCAATTTCCTCTACGGTCCCTTCAATTCCGCGATCAGGCGACCGAATCCAGTCGCCGATCGAAAATGGCCTGTCGAGATAAATGATCAGGCCGCCGAAAAAATTGGCCAGTAAATCCTTGGAAGCAAAGCCTACCGCGATACCACCGATGCCGCCCATTGCCAGGATACCTGCAATGCTAAATCCGAGTTCCTGCAAAATAACCAGCCCCGCGGTTATGATAACGGTGAGCCTCACGAGCTTACTGAGAGCCTCCCCCGTATGCTTGTCTATCTGGCCCGATTTTCCGGATAATTCCCGTTCGGCGCCGCGGATAAATGCCAGCACAAACCAGGTAATACAGACAAATATTCCTATGTCTCTTACCAGGTTTGTCGCCACGAATATTGGACTTTCGGTTTCTTCATAGATCAGGTGGGAAGCGAAAGCCAGGCCGACTAACCATACAACCCAGGTCAGTGGGCGCGACATCGCCTCGAGTAAAATATTATCCCAATTGGTACTGGTCCGGTGCAGGCCGTGGAGCGCTTTCCTGATCAGCCGTTTGGCAAAAAAATTGGCAAACACGGTTATCAGAACGATTATGAATACCTCGATCACCCATAACCACTCCTGGTTGATAGACATGAACCACTGTTTAAGCTCTAGCATTATTCGAACAGGTCTCCACTTTCGCCTGGAAAATTCTGTTGATTGAACTGATCAAGCCCAGCTGTTGCCTGCAGCCATGGCTGAGTCGAGAACAAGTCAGGAGATTGTGACGATGGTTGGCCATGCATCCTGATCATACGCAACTGGGAAGTTGGATTACTGTAGTGTTCAAGTGCATCGAGCACTTCGTCGGCTCCGGTCGAATTATTACATATCAGTATTATGTCACAACCCGCCAGTAGAGACGCGTTGGCACGTTCGACGTAGCCGCCAGCCGAGGCGGCGCTACTCATACCAAGATCATCGCTGAACACAATACCGTCAAAACCTATTCTATTCCTGAGCACATTCTCTATCCAGAACTTCGAATATCCCGCTGGTATCTCGTCAACCTGGTCATAAACTACATGCGCCATCAGGATACCGGTCAAATGGGTAGCTATCACGCGCCGAAAAGGAACCAGATCCTGCGCCTCGATGTCCTCGAAGCTGCGACGGTCAAAAGGCATGACATGATGTGAGTCACCCTCTACCGAACCATGACCAGGAAAATGCTTGCCTATTGCCTCCATACCGGCTTTTTTCATTCCCCTTATCCAGGCATTGGCCAGACGGATAACGATTTCCGGATCCTGGTGAAAAGCACGCTCACCAATTACGCTGCTGATTGGATTGCCGAGATCGAGTACCGGTGAAAAACTCAGATCGACACCATAGTGTAATAATTCGGATGCCATTATCCAGGCGAATGACTCGGCATTATTGATCGCCTGCCCGCTATCTACTTCGTATAAATTACCGAGGCTGGCCATAGCCGGCAGGCTTTGAAAACCGTCACGAAACCGCTGCACCCGTCCACCTTCGTGATCTACCGCGACTACCAGGCGCGGTTTCCTGATTGCGTGAATCTCATCGACCAACGATCTTAACTGTCCGGGCGATTCATAGTTACGGCCAAATAAAATCACACCCCCAGTCTGGGGGTGCCTGAGTCGCGTTCGGTCTTCGTCCTCTAGCGCCAGTCCTGCAACACCGAGCATTACCGGTCCCAGGCTCATTGGTTAAGCTCCAACAGTACCACCGCATGTACCGCAATACCTTCGCCACGCCCGACAAAACCGAGTTTTTCGGTGGTGGTAGCCTTGATATTGATCTGCGATACATCCGTCCCGAGGTCGCTGGCGATGAGTTCTTTCATCGCGCTGGTATGAGGGGACATCTTCGGTTGCTGGGCAAGGATTGTGATATCCGCGTTACCGAGCCGATATAAGCCGGCATTCATCAAAGATTTCATATGGCGCAGGAATTCGCGGCTATCACGATTTTGATTAGCACTATCGCTGTCAGAAAAGTGAGTACCGATATCGCCATGGCCCATAGCGCCCAGCAGGGCATCGCATAAGGCGTGGATCAATACATCTCCGTCTGAATGGGCGAGTAAGACTAAGCTGCAGGGAATTGTCACACCACCAAGAACCAGGCCATCGCCCGGCCCTAGCGCATGGACATCGAAACCATGGCCAATCCTAAGGCTTTGCATAAATTTGAACTTTGTTCGAAATCATTTGCCAATTATAACCACGGAAAATGATTTTGTATGCGCTAATCAGCAACCGTATAATAACAGTTATAACTTAAGCAACCCTGGGTATCTATGATACTTCAACGCGTGACTCGATTCGTTTATTCGCTGTTATTGGTGTTATGCCTGGCACCGATCGCCGCTGCATCCGGCATTAAAAACATCGATCAATTCAACCTCGAACAATACCACGGCAAGGTAGTCTATCTCGACTTCTGGGCTTCCTGGTGCACACCCTGCCGCAAGTCATTTCCCTGGATGAACAGTATGGTCGAACGCTATCCCGCACAGGAATTCAAGATTGTCACCATCAATCTCGACAGGGACCCCGAGGCCATGCACGATTTTCTCTCGCGTGTACCGGCCCGTTTCGATATTTATCACGATCCGTCGGGAACGCTGGCCGAAAAATTTCAGTTGCAGGGGATGCCCACCAGCTACCTGATCGATAAATCGGGTAAGGTGGTATCAAAGCATATCGGGTTTGAAACCCGGTTAATCGAAGAATACGAAGCCGAAATCGAAGCCCTGTTATCGTCGCAACTGTTGCCTATCTAACATGAAAATCTGGGTGGACGCGGATGCCTGCCCGGTGGTGATAAAAGAAATTTTATTCAGAGCCGCGAAGCGCACCAGGATATCGTTGACGCTGGTTGCCAATCAGGCGGTACGCGTTCCACCGTCGGGTTACATTAAAACGATTCAGGTTGGCACAGGTTTTGATGTCGCCGATAACGAGATCGTAAAAAATGTGGCCCCTGGTGATCTGGTCATTACCAGCGACATACCACTGGCCGCGGAAGTGATCGAAAAAGAAGGCATTGCGCTCAATCCCAGGGGCGAGCTATATACCCCGGACAATATAAAAAATCGGCTCACCATGAGAGATTTGATGGAAACCCTACGATCCAGCGGGATTGACACTGGAGGGCCGCCAGCCTTAAGTCAGGGTGATCGAAAAACCTTTGCAGACCAACTGGATAAATTGTTAAGCAAACATGGGTAATTACGGGGACAGTATACCCATTTTATGTCGGCGGCTTAGTCATCATAAAAGCCCAGGGAAATAGGTATACTGTCTCCCTATGAATGCCTGGCAGATAATGCCCACAGACCAGCCACAGATAACAAAGAACCCCCGCTGACATTGAAAATACGTTGTGTCTTTGGAGATGACAACAACTGTCGGGCCTTGCCAGCAAAAATCGCATACAAGCTTGCATTGAATGTCGCCAGGGCGACAAATGTTATGGCAAGAATCCACAGTTGCTGGCTGATACTAGAACCGGCATCGATAAACAACGGCAGGAAGGCAACAAAGAAAACGATGCCTTTGGGATTCAAGGCCGTAACCAGATACGTGTTAATAAACAGTTTCCAGCTTGATGCAGACTCGGTATCCTGCTGAAATTCTGATGGTTTTATGCCGGCCCTTATCAGTTTCACGCCTAAAAATATAAGATATAACCCGCCAGCCCACTTTACCACCTGGAACCAGAATGCCGACTCGGCCAGGAGCGCACCCAGGCCCAGTAAGGAAAGTGCCAATGCGGTTGAGTCGCCCAATGCTACGGCAATGATTAGCGGCACTTTTACTCTATATCCATGCGACACAGAATAACTGATCACAGTCAGAATTGTTGGCCCGGGAATGATCAACAAAATTGTCGATGCCAGCGTGAATGCCAGCCACATTTCTAAATTCATCAGTACTCCGGTTTTAAGCGAATATACAGTTTAACAATTCGGCATTAGCCATTCCCGAATGCGTGAGTGGCGCAGGCCAGATCACTGCTAGAACATCGAATTCGAGTGTGCCAATTCATCCGGGACAACCTGGAGCACATCCCAGTGCTCAACGATCTTCCCGTATGCATCCAGACGGAAAATATCGATACCCGCCCAATCGCGATTCTCGTCGCCAGGCCATTCCTGATGACAGTGCAATACCACGTGGTCCCCCTCGGCAAAGACTCGCTTGAAGCTAACCCGCTTTTCGGGATATTCCCTCGCCATGCGTTCAAAATATGAGATGAATGCATCCTTGCCTTCGGGCACCTGTGGATTGTGTTGAATATATTCTACCCCGACATAGCGCATGATGGCCTCGCGGGGCTTATTTTGATTGAACATCAGGTCATAAAACTCTGTTACTGTCTTCTTATTTTTCTCTAATCGATCCACGATGATTACCTCTTTAACAATTCCGGGCAAAGAATAAAAAGGAGTCCTGTATGCAAGAATACAGATAGGACCTTTTTATCTTAGGCGTAATTTTCTATTCCGCAACAACAGTAACAAACCCTATTATGCTCGAAACAGCATTGGTATAAAATAGTTAAAATATGGAATAAATATCCGATTTTTTTGTCGATAGAAGTAATTCAAAATTATTCATGATGAAGCAGTAGACTGTGCTAGTGATAAAATATATCAAATTAATTCCCTGTTCCCCCAGCGGTTTTCGATACCTGGCACTGGTGTCCGTACTATTGCTGACCTCATGTTCGGGTCTCGGGGTGAAACCCTGGCAGCGCGATATTCATGCCGAGGCCGAAATGGCGATGGACGCCGATAGCCTGGACCTGGCAATAGACGCGCATATCTATTTTAGCAAGGAAGCCTCCAGCGGCGGACAGGGTTTTGCCGGTGGTGGTTGTGGATGCAATTAAAGCGCAAGTTAAGCGGCGCGTTATCACTGGCTAGCTGCTCGTTGCTTGGCCTGCCATCGGCGCAGGCAGAGTCCAAATGGGATATTGATACAGCGCTAATGTACTATAGTGAAAACGATCGCGTCTCCGCGTTTGAACCTATACTGAGTATGAAAAAGGAACTCAGCGACGACGAATTCCTGAACCTGAAATTTACCCTGGATAGCCTGACCGGTGCATCGGCAACCGGTGCAGTGCCATCGACCCAGGTACAGACATTTAGTACGCCTTCAGGCAATGATACTTACCTCGTTGCCGCTAATGAAACCCCGCTAGACCCCACTTTTCTGGATACCCGGGTCCAGTTCACCCTGAACTGGGATAAACCGCTTGAGCGCGATTTACGCCGCAATCTCGGTTTTAATATCTCGAGGGAATACGACTTTACCTCGCTCGCCGCAAACGCGAGCTGGACCTGGGACACCAATCTAAAAAATACCTCGTACACGGTCGGTGCCAACCTCGAACTGGACAGGATCGAACCGGTCGGCGGCGCTCCCCTGCCCCTGTCTTCGCAAGACCCTGCCGCGTCGCCGCCGATACTTCGCGATGGCGATACCAAGCAGAAACATATTGTCGATATATTGTTCGGTTTAACCCAGATCATCGATCGCACCAGCCTGGTCCAGATCAATGTTTCATATAGTCTGGCCGATGGATACCTGAATGATCCCTATAAACTGGTTTCGATAGTCGATTCTGGTGTCGGACCTAACCAGGGTGAACCGATTGACCAGATCTACGAAAACAGGCCCGATTCCCGCCACAGAACCGGCCTTTTCAGCCACTATAAAAAACAATTCGGCAACCGCGATATCTTAAGTATTTCTTATCGCTGGATGACCGATGACTGGAGTATAGACTCGCATACGATCGATACCAGTTACCGCTGGCGCCTGGATAACGGATATTTCATACAACCCGGTTTTCGCTATTACGAACAGAGCGCGGCAAGCTTTTATCGTTATTTTCTGCTCGATAGCGACGCTATTCCCGAAACCGTAACCGCAGACTATCGACTCGGGGAAATGGAAACCTATACGGTCGGTGTCAAATTTGGTTATAGTGACAATAGAAACAATAGCTGGTCGATTCGGCTTGAACGATACCTGCAAAGCGGTGAAAGTCATCCCGACGTCGCCATCGGACAGTTACGCGGTCAGGATTTATATCCGGATGTCGAGGCTACCATTATTCAGTTCAGTTACTCGTTTCAGTGGTAGACCGGGTTTACTGTGTCCTTACCTGATTTTATAATCAGTATCGATAATCAAATCAGTAAAGGCAGTTTTCGATGCATGGCCAGCCCCTGTGAAGTATTAGTTGACTCCGTGGATTCCGGGCTTGTGCATGAAATAGTCGCCTGTGCCGCGACAGAGGCCAGCCGTATCGAGCGTAAATTTAGCCGTTACCTCGATGACAACCTGATATACCAGATCAACCATTCACCCGATCAGTTCGTCGACCTCGATCCCGAGACCGACCGCATCATAGCGTTTGCTTTTGATTGCCATACGCTCAGCGAAGGTTTATTTGATATTAGCTCCGGTATATTACAAAAAGCCTGGCGATTTGATGGCCAACATTCAGTTCCCACCCAACAACAACTGGATGAACTATTACCTTTTATCGGCCTGGATCGGATTACCCATGTTAATAGCCGCCTGAAGTTGCCCGCGGGTATGCAGATCGACCTCGGCGGGATTGGCAAGGAATACGCAGTCGACCGCATAGTGGGATTGCTGCGGGGCCGGTACAGGCCCGACATTTTGATCAATCTCGGGGGGGATATAGCTGTCACAGGTTTACTTCAAAGCAGGGAGCACTGGAACGTTGGCATAGAAGATCCCAATCGCCACCAACAGGCTACATCGATGTTTAATATACGCCGGGGTGCCATTGCAACCAGTGGCGACGCTAATCGCTATATCCTTCATCGAGGAAAACGCTACGGGCATATTCTTAACCCAAAAACCGGATGGCCGGTCGACGACTCGCCGCGATCAGTCACGGTTGGTGCCGACACATGCACCGATGCCGGGATCATCGCCACACTTGCGATGTTGCAGGGTAAGCATGCAGAAAATTTCCTGGACCAACAGGGGCTCAGGTATTATTGCCAACGATAGTTAGTACTCATTGAAGGAGTACAGGGTATGTACATTGATCAGCATGGCACTCAACAATAGCAGTGCGCCGGCCTGGTGCATAGCAGCAAGCCATACCGGAACCTGCATCAGTAGGGTCGATACACCGAGTAAGACCTGAATGACTACCATCATGCCAACCAGTTTAAAACTGCGTTTTAGGACTGGATTTTCGAATTGAAATCGGCCCCTGATATACCAGCCAAGGAGCAACAATCCCGTAGTCATTGCCAGTAAGCGATGACCGAACTGTACCGTTACCTTGTTTTCAAACAGGTTCAGGTACCAGGGGGACAAAGCCGAAATGCCTTCAGGTATCCATTCACCCCCCATCAGCGGGAAGGTATTGTAAATCACACCAGCATCTAGTCCAGCAACGAATCCACCGGAAACTATCGTCAACAGCACCAGTATCAGCAACCCCAGGGACCCGTTACGCCAGGCCGATACCACAGATGGATCGTCTGATTGTTCTTGTTGGCCCTGTTTCAAATCCAGTATGGTCCAGAGTATGAAAGCGTAAATCAATATGGCACTGAGCAGGTGTGCAACCAGTCGATATTGGCTGACATGCGGATTACCGGCCAGTCCGCTCTCGACCATGTACCAACCGAGTAGGCCCTGGAGTCCCCCGAGAAAAAACATGATGACCAGTTTTGGTGTTAAACCTGGCTTTATTGTATTTTGCCACCAGAAGTACAAAAAAGGCAGCAGGAATACCAGGCCGATCAGACGACCCAGCATTCGATGGGCATATTCGAACCAGAATATCGATTTAAAATCGCCCACCTTCATATCTCGATTAATCACCAGGTATTCAGGTGACTGTTGATATCTGCCAAATTCTTCCAGCCATTGCTCGGAAGTGAGTGGTGGAACTACACCATGTATTGGATGCCAGTTAACCATCGACAGGCCCGACCCGGTTAGTCGAGTGACACCACCGAGTATGACCATCACAAAAATCAGTGACAGGCATACAAGCAGCCATTGAGAAATACGCCGGTCCTGTAGTGAAATTGCAGACATAAGGGTAAATTGGAAGTTTAACGGTTCAAGGTCTGGTGGACACCATAAAGTTGATATCACTGAACATTATGATATGCGGTATCTTCACCTGGCCAAAAAACAACTCGCACATAAAAAAAGGCGCCTACGGGCGCCTTTCTCGTCCTAGCTGCTATAGTAATTTTTATTTTGCAGCAATCTCCTCCAGTTGTTTAGCTTAAATGACTTGGCCGTCAAGGGCCATGTCTTTAACTGATCGGCCATAGGCCACAGATACGAGCTGGTCGTAGTAAACCACAGGCATGTTAAAGTTGCCACCAAATTTTTGGTTTATTTCATTCTGATATGTCTCTACAAAAGACTGACAGAGTGGGCAGGGGGTCACAATCAAGTCGGCTTATGTGGTCAATTGAACTTTCCGTTTTTTAATGCGGCGTTATCCATGATCTATCCAGAAATTCTTCAGCGATTTTGCATATCGAAGTGTGTGAACTCGTCCAATTCCGGACCCACCAGATCGTAGGCCTGGGCGAAACCCCTGATAAAACGACCGCTTTGAGGCCTTATCTGGAACAGATAGAAGTCCTGAAGGGGTTCTATGACATCAATGAAATCGCCAAACTGGTTTTTGAACTCGGCCATGACGAGCTGAAACCGATCGGTTTCACGCTCGATCTTAACTACCTTAGCTTGCAAAATGATGCGCTGTCGGGCAAACAGGTTATTGCTCTTTTCCTCGGTTTCGATCAAAAGCAGGCTAATGGCGGGATTGGCGATTAAATTCCTGGTATGCCTCGCCAGTTCGCTGAGATACAGGTAGTAGTAGCTTTCAATCCACACATAAGGCGCGTAACTCGCTTCTGGATTACCGTCTGCCCCTATGGTTGCCAGCTGAACGGTTTTCAGACTCTGGCGCAGGACCTGAAATTCCTGCCGCAATTTTTCGTCATCATCTTCCTGATTCACAATTTTCATTGCCGGCCCGGGGGAACTTAAGAAAACGACTATTGTGCCACGCCTGTGAATCGCTATCTAACAAATCTGACACGGATAAGGACTGGTTTGGGCAGGTTATGCTGTGCAAAAAAAACCCCATATCGCAATGGGGTCAACACACAAGATAAATCTATGGGGGTACGAGGATCATTATAAGTTGATGGCAGGTGATTAATGAGACCTGGGTCTCAAATCGAAATATCGGTGATCAAGCCCAGGCCCGGTGCCGGCCGGTATCGCTACTGATGGCTGGATTGAAAACCCCAGATATTGGTATTAAACCCTGCCTCGCAAATTTTTTCAGCCCGCTCTGATATATAGCGCTGAAAACATCGATCGGTGATTACAAATTTAACGGATTGCTCAGATCGATACCGTCCATAAACGGTTTATCCCGGTCACTATGCGTTATCTGGTAAACCAGTCCAATCCATCGACCGACTACCGCGCAGGCGGTATCGTGCCAGGTGTTATGCAAATGGCTTAAGATCAATGTTTCCGGAAATTCAGGCAAATCAGTTTTATCTTGTATCGATAAATTCACCCGCGCACTGTATTCGCTTAGCAATGCGGCTAAAAATTCGTCAAAGTAATTATCGGGAAAGGGTGGATAAATTTTTGTTTCACCACTGGTATAAAGGTCAATTTCGCGCTTATATTCCTTTAATAACGAGATCGAGTCGTATTCGGGATGACCCTGAAAAAATACAGTGCGGATGCCATCCGGACTGGTCGCCAGGTGCGCGCAGCCATCATCACCGATCACTAGTAGTTTCAATCCGGCGGCCTCAAACTGCTCTGGAAATATCGCATTCCAGCGTGAATGGGGTACGTCAAACCTGGTATTGATATCGGCTACCAATGGATGACCCGGATCGATCACGGTATGTTCGAATACACCCCATTTCTTAAAGCCCTGCATCTCCCGTTTTTGACCGTATCGGAACTCGAGTACCGCGTGAGTCGCCAGGCAGGAGCATAAGGTCGAGGTTACGTTTTCATCGGCCCAGTCGACAACCTCGATCAGGGAATCCCAGAAAGGCTCACTCGGTAATTCGTTGCCGACGACGTTGGCGCCAGTGATAATCAACGCGTCCAGCCCCTGCTCGCGCAGCTGTTCGAAAGTCTCATAATATTGATCGATATGCGCCCGAGCTGAGCTAGCGCGTGGTAAATCATCGAGCGTAAACGGATGCACATAAAACTGGGCGATTGGATTACTCTCGGCAATCAGCCGAAAAAACTGACGCTCGGTGGCCGCCAGTGCTGCATCGGGCATCATATTCAGCAAACCGATATGTAACTCCCGGATGTCCTGCTGAAATGCGAAACCAGGCTCGAGGACGTTGACCCCCTCCTCGGTCAATTTTTCAAACGCGGGTAGACTGTTATGTGCGACCAGTGGCATCAGTTTTGCCGCTCGATAGCGAGTTCCAGTAGTTGCAGAAAGTCATCCTCGTTCTCCACCTGTGCGGCCTCGTCCGAGGTTACCGTGTAACCGTATTGAGCAATGGCATCATAGCGGGGGATTCGTGAGTGGAACAGATGCGGAAATATCCAGCGCGCAAATTCATCCGGATCAATTTGTGCGGCATATTGAATGCCGTTTTCCTTTAAATAAATAGCTAACTGCTGCTCCAGAAATTCAGGGCGGTAATACAGTGGTTTGGGGGAACTCTGGGAGCGGTGAATCAAAACACTCTCCTGTTCCTGGTCGGTAACCTTAATATAAAGAATCAGCGTGTAATCGATAAGTGTCTGAGTCATACCCGGTTCATCGATTTCACAAACACTGCCACCCACATCATTGATAAAGTGGGGATAACCGTAGATATCCTGTGCTTTCTGAATAAATTCCTGCACGTCCAGCATCGCAGCGACTTCGGCCTGGCGATAAATTGCCTGGCGCTGAATGAAATCGCCCAGCTCTACGCCACCGAGCTCTGGATTGCCCAGCTTGCCCACGAAACTCAATACCGGGCCCAGGTCATTAACGCGGATAACATTGCGAAAATATATCCAGTCCTTACGCAATAAGTCTTTCAGAAATGGTACCTGCATCGCCTGCTGCTTGATCATATCGAGAATATGTTCATCCAGGTAGCGGGTCCCGATACGATAATCCCCCGAATAGTGAAACCAGTCGGTGCCGTGTAATTTGGCCGACAGATGTGATTTGCCCACGCCCGACATACCCAATAGCGTCACCTTTTTATTTTTCCAGGCGCGAAACTCTTCGACGGTAAATTTCAAATATAACTCCAGTAAGATAATTTGGTGATTATGTAATATCGTCAATTCCGACGAAACCACGAGTATTCACATTTATTCCAAAATCACCAGTGATTTAAAACACATGAATAGTTGACAGGCTGGGGAATACAGAGAAAAGAGCCCTTCCCTTTCAATTGCGCCCCTTTTAGCATTAATCAGGTACTCGAAATTAATCTGTTGCCATTGTTTAGACATTATAGTCAACTATGTCACTACTCTGTCCCGGTCGTAATGACGGGTTCAGGTTTCCAGTTATATCAAAACCAGGTAAAAACTGCGGGGAAATTCCAGGTCACCCGGTTCGCTCTCTGGAACATCTATAGCATGCCCTTTGCGATGACTGTATCAATAGCCTGGAGCCACAGCGAACCAGATCATCGGCGTAGTTTTCCTGAAGACCTGCCTTGATCCGATCTCGCACTAACTGTAACTACATGCAAAACGATTTAATTCTAAACCGTCAGCAGGCTGACAACCCACTCCTCGGCATCAGCGCGATGTTGCTCAGTGTGTTAGTGTTTTCGATGATGGACGCCACGGTTAAGTGGTTAGGGGGAACCTATCCTACCCATCAGATCATGTTCTTTCGATGTCTGGTGGCCACGATTCCAGTAGCGGTAATTATCTATTCGCGCGGTGGTATTGCAGTCTTAAAGACCCAGCAGCCGAAATTGCATTTGTTACGAAGCCTGCTTGGAATTTCAGCCATGGGCTTTGCATTTTACGCATTTTCACTGATGCGATTAGCCGAGGCTATTTCAATTTTGCATACCACGCCGTTGTTCATGACCGCCCTGTCGATGTTAATACTGGGCGAGAAGGTAGGTAAACATCGGTGGACGGCAGTAGTAGCCGGTTTTATCGGCATGTTGATCGTGGTCCGACCCGGCGAGGGAATTCTGCAAAGCGGCAGTTTGTTTATGCTGATCGCTGCGCTATTAATCGGGTTTACAACCATCATCATTCGTTACCTGAGCGCTAAAGACGACCCGGTATGTATCACTTTTTATTTTACCCTGTTCGGTATCCTCGTGAGTGCCATTGGAATTGCAATGTTTGGATGGGTGCCACCGAGGCCGGGTGACTGGTTTTTTTTAGTAGCAGTGGGACTGTTTGGTGGCGTGGCCCAATACCTGATGACCCTGAGTTACCGTAATAGCGAAATTGCGATCGTCGCCCCATTAAAATTTTTATCCATCGCGATTGGCGGCCTGTTTGGTTATTTCGTCTGGGCCGAGGTTCCCGATTTCCAGAGTCTTGTCGGAATCGCCATTATCGTGGCCAGTGGGCTGTATACATTACACCGTGAAATGCTGCATCGCGGGATGCAGAATTGATGAACGATACGAACTCGACTAACAGGCCCGCCGGCCATAAATTTCGGGCTTACCTGTTACTCACCATCACCGCCTGGTGTTGGGGTGTCAATGCAATACTGGGAAAGATCGCGGTGGGTGAAATTTCACCGATGCTACTGGTAACTTTGCGCTGGCTAGGTGTGGTGATTTTACTGCTGCTGTTTGCCGGAAAATACCTGAGGCAGGACTGGCCGATACTGCGCAAACATCTCGGTTATATCTGCCTGATGGGTACGCTCGGGTTTACCACATTCAATGCCCTGTTTTATAGTGCTGCGCATTATACTTCTGCGATCAATATTGGCATTTTACAGGGGGCTATTCCGGTCTTCGTATTGCTGGGTACCTATCATTTATACCAGTCGAGAATTACTGGACTGCAATTTTTCGGTGTGATAGTCACCCTGGTCGGCGTGGTCACCGTTGCCTGCGGGGGCGATTTATCGCAGTTAACAAATTTGTCGATCAATCGCGGTGATTTATTCATGTTACTGGCCTGCCTGTTTTTTGCTGGCTATTCGATTGGCCTGAGTCGTCGACCGATGGTTTCGGCGCTGGGTCTGTTTACCAGCATTGCTATCGTCGCGTTTATTGTTTCGTTACCTTTGCTCGCTATCGAAATGGCTAGCAATAAATTTCTCGCGCCTACCAAAACCGGCTGGCTGGTAGTTGCATTGGTGAGCTTGCTGCCCTCACTTATTGCACAGGTATTTTTTATTCACGGGGTTAGCCTGATCGGACCGGAAAGAGCAGGTGTATTCGTCAACCTGGTGCCGGTATTTGCCTCGATCATGGCCGTGGCTTATCTACGCGAGTCTTTTGCATTTTTCCAGGCCATAGCGCTGGTGCTGGTGCTCGGTGGTATCGGCCTGTCGGAAATGGCACGGAGATTTTGAATCGGTGAAATGTTAAACAGGTATCTCCATGCTGTGCTGGTATTTCTACTCATCAGCCTATGCGATCATGTGTTTTCTGACCCGTATTGTTGATCGTTTCCTGTCAGTGATATGATGCGGGCATTATTATTAACCGTAGGCGAGCATAGATATGTCTGAAAACCGTTATGCCGTGATTCATTTCACCGATGGCAGCAGTAAAAAAATAGAGTTTCCGGCACAATCGGACGATATCAACGTTTCCGATAAAATTCAGAAACTGATCAATAACCCGAGTTTGTCAATTGAGGTAGAAGGTTCATTGATGATCATTCCTATGACCAGTATTAAATACATCCAGTCATACCCAAAACCCGGCATCCTGCCCGATAGCGTGATCAAGGGTGCAGTTATTATTGAATGAGCAAGTGAGATGTAGAGCCTCAGGGTCATCTCGTTACCCACTCAACAGCCGCTTCATAATCGTCATATTCGAAGTGCTTTACTTCGGCCTTTACAAAATGACCAACAATCGACGGGAATATCTCACCTACCCCGGCATCGGTCACTAGCGCAACCTTTTTGATCACCTGGTGGTGGTTTTTGACAAATCGAAAATGTTCGATGACATCACTCAGGCCTTCCCATCCCGGAAATTCTTGGGTTTTAATTATTAATCCGTCAAGATGTCCGTCGCTTTCGATAATCGGATCAATTTGACTCGCTATCGCTGTGAAATCGTCTTTGGATAAAGGGCCCTGCGGTTCGATAACGCAGTAGTGGTGTTGTAAGGTAATATTAATCATCTTTTATCTCCAGGGATGGAGTGTATGCTGAGAATCGTCAGGAACGATTTCAGTATATCTCCTTTTGAATGGTAGCCGGACCTTCACCACCAAAGCGCGTGGCGAAATATCCAATCAAAAGTCCGACAATCGCACCCTCTGCGACAAACCAGAATGGCGACTGAAACAGGCCACTCCCTACGGGCAACTCAAGCATCATTTCGGCGAGTCGGTCGTAAATGAAAAGCGTCAATACGAAGTTCATCCAGGCACCGATTAGCGTCGAGCTAAACCACCACGGCATAGGTATGCGCAATAGCGGATGCCAGGTCATGACGCCAACCAGCCCAACGAAAGCGCCGAGCGTCGTGTACCAGAACAGGAATGCAATGCGCTCCATCCAACCGCTCTCCGGCCACAGAAATGGGATAACAATTAACCCGATCAGACCTAGTCCAAAGCCGATCGATTTTCCAATCACGACCCGAGTAGTCAGTGAGGGATTTTCAAGCATGTTTTTCTCCTAATAGTTTATTTGCGAGGTGTATACCAGATTGGTGAGGTGCAGGCGCGCTCGTATCTGCGACGGATTATTGGCTACAGCTTCATCGCTTCAGCGAGATGAAATTCGAGCAGGGTACCGCTACTGATGCCAGCGTGTTTTCCACCGCCCAGGATCGCTACCCCGAGCCCGATTTTGGCGCCATCCTCAGCGCCGGAACTGCCGCTGGCGAGTCCACCAATCGCCGCCCCTTTTAAAACCTTGCCACCAGCACCACCGCCCTCACCGGTGCCTGATAACAGGTCGGTTTTTATCGGGCGAAGTTCTCCGTTTATAGAAATTTCAATCAGTTTGAGTTCCAGCACTGGTTTTTTCTTGCCTATACCACCGCGTTTGGCTGTCACTACCTGGCCATAGACCTTGCTACCGGCGGCCACCATTTCCTGCCCGTCAACCATCAACTTACCTTCGAGGTTGGCGGTGAAACGACTGCCGGCCTTGTTATTACGCGTGTCGATTGACTCGATGAGCTTAACCAGCAGGCGCGTACCGACAGGCAATCCGGCTGCCTTTGCCGGTGATGCCGATTCCACCGTCGAACCAGGGCTAGCCGCTGAACGGCCAGTAACAGTCAATGCCAGGATTTTCCCAATCGGAATGACCTGGATGTCATCCTTGACTCGAAAGCGCATACTCGACTGGCTGCCACCCATATACATGCCATTCAACACGGTACCATCCTTCATTTCGAGCACATCGGAATGCACGGGCAAGACAACGGTTGTCGTAAATAATGCGACTGTTACCGTTATCCCGGGCAGAACCCGACCAAATCTTGCCGAAGCTTTCATCATCATATTACTCCCTGTCATTAATACATCGAGCCCCCGGATTTGGGTAATTGCTTGAACATCCCGGTCACCGCAAAATCGAGTCGTTTCTTGATGGCTTCCTGGTCCGGGCTTTGCTGGATTTCGGCGGTGGCGACACCACCCCAGATGGCCTGGCCGGTATTGGCATCTACCAGGATTACAGTGAGCGCACCCATCGGTACATTTTCCAGCACTACCAGGTTACTTTTGGGATCGATATCGATTTCCATGATTTCCATATCGATACCCGCGGCAAAAGCGACAATCATATCCGGGTTGAGCGAATCTTCACTCATGCCACGTTTGCGTAGCTCGCGGTCGATCAGGAACTTGATTTCGGCATCGGCGTCGAATTGCGGCGGTTCCCACTTGCCATCGGGGTCGTAGACGATAGCCGCAGATCCAAGCCAGGTGTAGGTAGCATAACCTTTAAAATCGACTTTCGGATCAGCTTCGACGTCGACCATAATGTCTTTGGTGACAATGCTGGCGCAGCCAGCAATGAAGAGCATCGCAGCAAATAATGTAGTGGAAAATTTACTCATAGGGGATGTCCTGCTACTGGTTATATTTGAGAGTATATTAACCGCTTTTAGATTTATAAACACCTTCTAGTGAATTTGGTGCGACGGTTTTATTATCCAATATCGATCTGAATGGCGGGAACCCGGTAAGTACCAAAATAGATGTTCCTCGACAGCTCGGGATATTTACTAAACTGGCTTCAGGTGCCAGCCTCACGGTTTACCATTGGCACCGTATTTGTTGATCCAGGTCCTGACCTGCGGCGCGTTAGCCGCGACCGAAACTAATATTGACAGGTAGGGATGTATGCCATCGGTATTACCGGTTTTATCCATGTAAGACACCTGCAGAAATGACAGGTCGAGGTTATTCGGCCAACTCTTACTCGCCTGCTCGATAACCTTCATCGCCTGGTCGGTTTGACCGCGAGAATCCAGCGCAACAGCGTACACGTAAGTATGCCTGGCAGTTGCATCTTCCTGCCTGATTGCTGTTTCAAAATATTCCAGCGCTTGTTCCTGTTTACCGGCCCGAACCAGAAACAAACCATAGGCGTGATGGGTAACTGCGCTGTCGGGTGCCACCAACAGGGCGTCAAGCAAAAGTTTCCGGGATTCGGGATCGCGTCCGGAAGACCGGTAAAAATCGGACAGGTTGATCAATGCTGGCACGAAATGGGACTCGATTTCAAGCGCCCGCAGGTACGCGTTTTCCGCCAGTATGCTATATCCGAGGCGGGCCTCGAGATTTCCGATACTAAGCTGCCCGGCAGGCATATCAGCATTATAATCGAGAGATTCGCGATATTCGTCAATCAGCGTACCTAGCCTCTCGGCATCCTTGCCGGTGAGCTGGAGCAACGCATCGGCGAGGCCGGAAGCGACTTCGAGGCGAATTACCTTCACCGGGTCCTCGATCAACGGCTCTAACAATTGCCAACGCACCTGGACGGGCATGCCCTGCAGTGCGCTGACAGCTGCGCGCCGAATCAGCGTGTCGGGGTTAGTGAGCTGGCGAGAAATGGTTTCGACAGCTAGTCTCGACGGGAATGCCGCGAGCTTACTGGCCAATGTGGCCTGTCGGATCGATGCCAGGTTGAGCGCTGGTGAATTTAACGCGTAGTCCTTAAATATCAGTGAATCCTGCCTTTCCAGGCCACGGTTGATCGCTGCCCAGGTGTTTTGCTTGTCAGCCACACCCCAATCTTTCATTGCTAGCCCTGCCCAGTTATCGGTTTTACCCCGATGACAGGAAGTACAGGCATTGGGTGCGTTTGATTTTGTCGATAACAGTGGATCTGGAGTCGTGAAACTGTGATCGCGTCGCAAATCGACAGACATGTAGAGTCTTTCAGGCATATGGCAATTCACGCATTGTGATCCGGCAGAACCCTGTTGATGGCGATGATGAACCGGAGTATCGAAGGAGGCTGGCTTATGGCACTGGGCACAGAGCGCATTGCCCTCGGCTACCAACCTGCCTGAATGCGGGTTGTGGCAATTACTGCAAGTTACGCCCTTGCTATGCATTTTACTCTGCAGAAACGAGCCCATGACATACACTTCTTCGTTAATCTGGCCATCGCTAAAGTAGAGCCCCGATTCGAGTAACGCCAGTCGGTATTGGTAGTGAAAGGCTGCTCCCGGGATGGCATCTGCTGTCGATGAACGCCGGGAATGGCAGCCGCCACAGGTATCAATATCAGCATCATTTTTGATACCGATCGGTGATGCAATGTCATCATCCTCGCGAAATTCCCAGGAAAGCCCTGGCACCCGCTGTCTGTCAAAACCGCTGTGAGTCCCGTCTAGTTGCCCGGCAGTCGCCAGGGCCAGATGTTCTGAGGCGGGTCCATGGCAGGACTCGCAGCCAACGCCCATCTCGGACCAGCTTGTATCATAGCTCGAATTATTCGGGTCAAAGTTTTTGCGAAAGTTTGTGCTGTGGCACTCGATACAACGACTGTTTGAGTTCTGAAAATGACGGGCCCAGAAGAATGGATGCTGTGGAGTGATATTCTCGCCAGCCTGCAGGTGAAACCAGCGTTGCCCCCCTTCTGCCTCGCTTCGGCTATCCCAGGCTATATTCAGCGCCTGTAGATGACCCTTGCCGATATCAACCAGGTATTGCTGTAACGGGTAATGCCCAAATGTATATTTAATCGGGAAAATACCCGGAATACCGTTTTTACCTGTAGTCGCTACCTTGAAGTTATTACCTTTCTGGAACAGGCGCGTTTGATTGCCATGGAACTCGACTGTCACATTATCGAAGTCACCCAACACGTTGTTTGTATCAGCAGGTTGCATTGCCCTGTAATGGTCTGATTGTTGCCAGTTGGTATATTCCCGCTGATGACATTCAACACAAAGACTGGAACCGATAAATTCAGCCGGTTGGCCTGCCGCTTCGACCGAATGAATAACTACCTCTAAACAGGAAAGCCCCAGCAATACGAGCAGGATAGAAAAGCTTTGACCTTTAGCAGATACGACGTGTTGAATACTGATGAGACTGCCTCCTTTTTGAGGGAATGAGACTAACAGGTTTTTAACGATGAACAAAAATATACACTATTGATTCCTGTTTTTTGCTGCCCGTTTTTGAATCTAAAAACCGGGTTTTCGGTACTAATTATCACTTCCGAGATTGGTCGTGGTGCTATATCGACAAGGATTAGAAAGCGTGATTTAATATAAAAAAATAAAAAGCCTTCGTGGAGGCATGAATGACAGTGGACACCCTTTTTTCCCCTCACCTTATTGTTGCCCTGGTGGTAGTTGTGTTATCACAAACGGCCCTGGCCGCCGAACGACCGAATGTCGTGATAATTGTCGCCGATGATATGGGCTACGCCGACCTGGGTTCTTTTGGCGGAGAAATTGCCACACCAAACATCGATGCACTGGCCGGAGAAGGTGTCCGATTCACCAATTTTTACACGCATGCCAGCTGCTCACCCTCTCGTTCGATGCTACTGTCGGGGGTCGACACGCACCTAAGCGGATTAGGCAACATGTCCGAATGGACCGCACCGAGCCAGGCTGGTGCGCCCGGCTATGAGGGCTATCTAAATAACCGCGTCGCCACGCTGCCGCAGTTACTCAAAGACTCCGGATATCACACCTACATGGTCGGCAAGTGGCATATGGGCAAACCACCGGACAAGATTCCGGCAGCGCGAGGATTCGAGCGTGATTTCAGTTTACTCGATGGTGGCGGTAGTTATTGGGACATGAAAAATGTTATTGCCGCGTCACCTCGCCTGGTGTTCACCGAAGATGGCCGTTATCTCACCAACCTGCCAAAAGATTACTATGCGACCAGGACTTATACAGACAAGATGATAAGTTTCATCGAGGCAGACCGGGGTGATGATAAACCTTTCTTCGCCTATGTAGCCCACCAGGCACCACACGACCCCTACCATCTGCCGCGTGAATGGCGTAACCGCCATGTTGGTGAGTATGACAAGGGCTGGGATGTGCTGCGACAGGAACGCTTACAGCGCCAGATTGAACTCGGCATAGTCGAGAAGGGAACTCAGCTCGCTGATCGCTTGTGGTTCGTACCCGATCCTATAGTCCTGGCCCCGGCGCCACGGGCGCTGCTCGGTAAAAAAATGGAACTTTATGCGGGCATGGTTGAGAACATGGATTTTCATATTGGCCGTCTTGTTAGTTATCTGAAGGACATTGGCGAGTATGACAATACCATCTTTATTGTGTTTGGGGATAACGGTGCGGAGGGAACAGACCTGTTTGCCCAAATCTCCGGAACGCCCGGCACGCTCAATTATCTGTTCGCTGCTGCCAACTGGTCACAGACCCACCCGCAGGCCTGGGGTGATCCGGGTTCCTTTATTGGTTACGGACCAATGTGGGCCCAGGTGTCTATGACACCGTTCAGCCAGTTTAAAGCCAGGCTTGCAGAGGGTGGAGTTCGTAATGCGCTGATCGTCAGCGGGCCTGGTGTCGAACGTGCGAAAGGAAGCATTAATCGGGGTCTCATGAGCATCGCTGACATTATGCCTACCTTGCTGGAAATTGCCGGTGCAGAATATCCAGATACCGTCAACGGCGCAGCTCCACCACCACTGATCGGCAAGTCATGGGTGCAGGTTTTGGCGGGCGAGGAAGAGTCACCACGAACAGGGAAGGACTACCTTGCATGGGAGTTGTTCGGCAACCGCGCTTTACGCCAGGGAGACTGGAAGATACGTTGGCAGCGGGAACCTTACGGTACCGGGGACTGGGAGCTGTTCAACCTGGTCGACGACCCGGGCGAACGTTTCGATCTGGCGGCGGTGCAGACTGGCAGGTTAAAAGGCCTGCTTAAGTTATGGGATGAATATGCACTTGAAAATAACGTAATTATATCGGCCAGAACACCCTGGGAAGGGGAGAAAAAATTGTTGCCTCAACGATTTTCGGTCGAACAGGGCTACCCGCCAATCATCTACATGAAGCAGTATGTTCCACCCAAAGACATGATGGCGGAAGCAAAGAACTAGTCCACCGAACTTGAATTCTTGATGGAGTAATAGATGCAGAAAAAAGAAAAGCGGCTTCGGCTTACAACTCTGGCCATAGTCATGCTGATATTTCCAACGCTCGCCTTTGGCGGAGTACCACCGCGTTTTTATTGGAAAAGTCTGTCGGGCACCAACGCGGTGCCGGTAATCTATCAGACCATGAGCGGTAATATTAACCCGCTGGATCCGGCACAGATCGTAACCCCAAATGCTACTTTCGAGGCCAATCTTACCATCGCGGGTTTTGCCAAGTTACTGCCCATCTTCGACCGCGCCGCTATGCTGGCGGTGCTGTTGCCGATGGGGAGAGTAACAAGCACTATCACTGGATTGCCGGGGCCGGGGCCGTCCACGGTGATCGAAACGGCCGGAGGATACGGCGACCCGTTAATCGAATTCGACATTAACCTGATCGGTCCCGATCCGATCAGGAACATACCAGACGTGTTGCGTTACGAGCCTGGATTCTCCCTTGACCTGCTGATCGACCTGGGTCTACCGCTCGGCGAATACGACTCGAGTAAATCTGTCAATATTGGGCAGAATAGATTTTATACCCGCATCGCAACTCCGATAGTCTGGCAAATGGGCCGCTGGGTACCCGGGTGGCGAACCACGCTCGAGTTTCTTCCCAATGTTTATATTTACGGTGACAACGATAAGTTTCAGGGAACCGGTACGCTGGAAACCGAGCCGATGTATGGACTGGAAACTCATCTTACAACAGATTTTACCGAGCACTTCTGGGGGTCGCTGGACCTGATTACTATTAACGGTGGTAAGTCCACTATCAATGGTGTAGCCGGAAGTTCGGTAGACAGTACTACCTTCGGATACACGTTGGGCTACCAGGTGAACGATAATATGCAACTCACCTTCGGCTATATGGCGACTATAAGCGACAGCAACCCCGGCGACATTCAACTGGATGGTGTCCAGGTTTCACTGGTCTATGGCTGGCATCCACTTATCGAAGGAATTGGGCGTTTGGGCGAGTAGTAACTAACCAAATTACGCCCTAATTCAGGCTCAGCTATCGCTGAGCTCGTGTTTTCTAAATCTGAGATTCGATCGGCAATATTCGCATGAAACCAACGCCGAATCGTTTCCAGAAGCTGGTGTAAGGATCGACGGTCAGTACCTGTTGCTTTCCATCGACAAGGCCGTGCCAGGTAATTTGTTCCCTACCCTGGTCAGTACGCTGCAGTTCCAGCCGAAAGGCAATTTGATCAATTTTCCGGTCAAAACCGTTGGCCATACGTTTCGCAATCTCTTCAGATTCGAATACCACACCGATTTCGGTATTCTGGATCACCGATCTGGCATCGAGATTGAGCGAGCCGATGAATACCTGACTGCGGTCAAGTACAAATGATTTGGCATGCAGGCTTGCCTTGGAACTCCCTATACCGCCCGCTTTCATCGCTTTGCGTTCTTCTTTACTGAGTTCCTTGTTAAGTTCGTAGAGTTCAACCCCCATGCGCAGCAGGGCCTTGCGATACCTGGAATAGCCGGCATGCACTGCCGATACGTCGGTGGACGAAAGTGAATTGGTTAGAATACGCACGCGTACGCCCCTGTCACGCAATGCCTGCATAAATGCGACCCCGCCCTTGCCCGGCACGAAATAGGGAGAGAATATAATCAGCTCCTTCTCTACACCTTCCAGGTAGGGCCTGAGCTGCTCGGTCAGGTGGTACTCTGTATTGCTGGTATCCTGAGTCAGTTTCGCAGGATCATCGGCGACCACTTCACCGACGCCCCAGTAATACTCCAGGCTTAAATTCTTAAGCTGTTGCGCCAGGTTCGAATTTCGTAAATGCTGCATATATTCCGATTCGTACTGCTCGGCAATAAACTTGTCAAATTCCTGCTTGCGTTGCCTGGCTTGTTCGGCGCTCGGCAGGTCTTCCACCAGTGTCGTAATCGGGTAGCTCAACTCACTGTTCCAGTAAAGGTCGAATGATGCAGAAACATCGCGGGCAACCGGACCGCTACTCAATACATCAATATCGATGAAAGCCAGTTCTGGATCTGCGCTGAAATATTCGTTGCCAATATTGCGACCACCGAGAATGGTGGCCTGGTTGTCAACCGTAAACGACTTGTTGTGCGCCCTCCGGGTTTGCTTTCCAAAACCGGTGACAAATTGTATGGTGCGTCCGATATTGCGGCCGAACGGGTTAAATATACGAACCTCGATGTTAGGATGAGTGTCCAGGATGGCTGCCCCGATATCCCGCCCGCCCTGGTCGATATCATCTACCAGCAGACGAACCCGCACTCCGCGCTCGGCAGCCTTGTAGAGCGAGTCAATAAACAGGCTACCGACGACATCATTGTGAATCATGTAATACTGGGTATCGATGCTGCGCTCGGCCACACTGGCGAGGGCAGCCCTGGCAACAAATGCATCCAGCCCGTCACTCAGTAGATAGAAAGCCGATTCGCCAGCACGACCCTGAGAAAGCCGATCATAAGAACGAGCTAAAGCCGTCTCTCGCGTGTCGTCAAAGACATGTGATTCGGGGCGATTGCTATTGTCAGGCAGACTCGCGCAAGCACCAAGGCCGAAGACGAGGATCAGGGCAATGATTCGGGGGGTTAGTGTCGAGATGTTCACTGCTTGATTTTCCCTTGATTATTATTCCAATTATTATTCCATATCGGCACCGAATTATCGAGCGAATGGGACATCGATCATTAACACGACAGATTACTATTTTTGGCGGAGATAAATTGCATTCGATTACCTGCCTATGAATGATACTAAACTGACCCTGTATTGCTGGCAGAATATTGATCGGGTATTTATACTTCCCAGGTCCCTGACAGGGATTCAAGCGGGATTCTTCAGTGCTAAAGGATCAATTTGGTAACACATTAACGACAACTTCGGAATCTGCCCGTGATGCCTACGTGAAAGGTGTCGATTTGTTTCTAGCCGCTGACGCCGGCGTAGAACATGCCTTTTCCGAGGCGATCAGCGCCGATAACGACCCACGAATATTTCTGACGAAGCTTAAATTTGAGAATATCCGCCAGGCAACGAATCATTCTCGGGGCTATATACACATACACAAGGTCGTCAATACTCTCATTCCTTATCCCCCAGCCTCGCATTGACATAATTTCCTAAGATAGAGCACCAACGCATCGATTTGCTTTTCACCGAGCGTATTTCCCCAGCCGGGCATCAAGCCTGATTTTTGCACCGCGTCGCCGCCCAGTGTGATTGCCGACTTGATTTCATCATCTTTTAATTTACTCATCTCACTGGCGAGTAGATAGTCTCTCGGCGACACCGACAACGCGCCCGCTGTATTATTTACCCCGAGGCCGTTACCCTGGGAGCCGTGGCACTGGACGCAATAGAGACGGTAGTTTCTCTCCGTTTCGATTGTTGCGTTTGGCGGTGACACAAATTTGCTGAGTGGGGTTGGCATGCGGGGTGACGCGCTATCGGACGCCTGTGCAACGTCTTGGCGATACGAATTCATCGACCCAATGAACAGTGTCAGTAGTTCAAGTTTCTTATGCGACAAGTCGATTTTTGGCATCCAGGTTCGGGGGTCCCAATATTGTGGATCTTTAATCCTGGCGTAAACCCAGTCGGGGTTGAGCCGTAGACCGGCTTCAGTAAGATTCGGTCCCGATATCCCGCCGATCGTTTTTTTACCCCAATTCACCGAGTGACAACCGACACACGGCAACTGTTTTCGAAATAACCTCAACGCTTTGGCCTTACTGAATTTTTTGCCTGCGTCGATGACCCCGGTTTCCATGGTTTCATCCCTGAGCGTCATCAGGTAGCCGGCCACAACTTCCGCCTGTCCTGGATTTAATTCAACCGGACAGGGTTTTATACTGGCAGCCGCGATACTGTCCTCACCGTCATTGACCGCAATGTGATTGAGATATAGCTCTCCCGCGGGTCGGATCTGTTTTGGATTTTGCAGCCACTCGACGAGCCAGGGACGATTAAACTTGCTGCCGGCGTAAAACAGGTCGGGCGCCTTCCTATTAAGCAATCCTTCAAACGTGGTTGGCGCAGGGCCGTTTATGTTGTGGCAACTAACACAGTTACTTTGTACGATCGCCGGGCCATCGAGTGCCAGTGTATTTTTGGGTGTGAGGAAGAGCAGCGGAATGCCGATCATCGCGGCGAATAAAATATTCTGGCGCCACCTGTGCTCGTTGCTCGATACCGAACGCGTACCGTGACGCCGGGAACCAGTTGCGAATACTGCCACTCGATTCCCGGCGATCATCTATTTTCACCAAATCACAGGAGCTTCGGGGAATAATTATCCACCATTTAAATGATTGTGATGACGCCATCCATGCCCTTTTCCAAATGGGTCTCGCCGTCCTTCTCTTTGATTCCACAGCCAACTTTTGCCGTACCCGTGGCTACCGGAACGAACCACCATTCCGTCGTACCTCCGGGATAGACTTCCACTTCTCGCACCGCGCCCTTGATCTCGCCGATCTGTTTGGCGCCCGGGCCAAGATCGTCCATAACCTGGACCTTGCGGGTCCACACTTTTGCGGCAAAGCCCAGAGACGTGAAATAGTGTTTACTATCGCTCGGATTATGGATAACTAATTTATAAAGCTTACCCGTTTCGAAGGTAAATTTGTCCGGGTAGAAACGATGTTCGTCGACTCCGTCCTTTCCCATGTCTACACGTATCTCAATCGGATCTTGTTTCGAAAGATCCCCACCCGCGAACACAGGCGTTGAAAAAAAATACGGGGTTGCCAACATTGTGCCAATCGCTAGTAAAGTTGCTAAGTTACGCATCGTCAGTTTCTCCTGTACCAGATTGCCGGACGAATGTGCCGGTTCAATAAACCGAGGCACACATTCTCCCTTAGCCTTGAGTCTAGCAATTCAGCAATAAAATTGTATTAGGGCATTTACTGTAATTACTAGGGGTATTCCCTAGGTGGTTTCAACCGCCATCTTTACCAGATCTACCAGGGATTTCGCCTGCATCTTCTCCATCATGCCGGCTCGGTGAATTTCAACGGTTTTTACACTGATGTTTAATCTCTGGGCGATATTTCTGTTGGTCTCCCCGGCGACAACCAGGTTGAGCACCTGATGCTCACGTGGAGTCAGCGATTTCATTCTGGTCAGGACTGCATTTTGGTCGACGCGGGTTTGGTGTTCCTTGAGGCTGGCGGCGACTGCTTTTTGAACTCGATCGATCAGTAGCTCATTATTAAAGGGCTTTTCAATGAAGTCCACGGCTCCAGCTTTCATGGCATGCACGGCTACTTGAACGTTGCCATGGCCGGTAAGGATGATGACCGGCAAAGTAATTCCTCGAGCATGAAGTTCACGTTGCAGCTCCAGGCCACTCATTCCCGGCATACGGATATCAAGCAGAAGACATCCTGGTTGAATTGGTTGGTACGAAACAAGAAATTCCTGAGACGATGCAAATTCCTCGGTTCTTAGGTCGACTGATCTAATCAGGCTGGATAAGAAATGGCGAACCGCGGCGTCGTCGTCGACGATATAAACAGTAGGTTTAAGTATCATCGTCGTCGCGTTCCCTAAACGCTGATTGGGAGCGTGAAGTGAAACGCCGTTCCCGTTTCGTGACTGGACGTCACCCACAGGTTGCCACCGTGGGCTTCAACAATCGAACAACTAATCGACAAACCCATTCCAAGGCCGTTTGGTTTTGTCGTAAAGAAGGGTTCGAAAATGTGCTCAAGATTTTCCGGGGAAATTTTTTCACCGGGATTGTGTACCACAATCTCGACGAAATCGTCTTGATTCGCTAAGGTGCGGACGGTTAAATTCTGCAATGCAGTCCGGCTTGCACTCATTACCTCCATGCCGTTGTGCGCAAGATTTACAACTACCTGTTGAAATTGAATGGGGTCTGCAACCACCTTCGGTAGATCGTTGGCAAGATCCAGCTTAACGGCGACATTGTGTTCGCGCGCATCGAACCGGAGCAAGCTAACTATGTCCTTAACGGCCTTATTCACGCTCATCTTTTCCCGTCCCTGCTCCACTTTTTGACTGAAATTCCGCACTCGGTGGATAATTTCATTGGCACGTATCGACTGTTTGGAAATTTGTCCTAACTGCTCATTCAAATCACCCGCATGTATTTTATTGTCGCGAAGTTTATCCAGGGCCAGCTGGGCACATCCGGAAATCACCGTGAGGGGTTGATTGAGCTCATGAGCCAAGGTAGTGGCCATTTCTCCCAAGATACTAACGCGACCCAAATGCGCCATTTCAGCCCGATGCCGACGGGCTTCATGTTCTGCCTTTTTGTACTCGGTGATGTCCTCGGAGATTCCTAAAAAGTGACTGATAACACCTTTCTGATCCGTGATAGGTGAAATAGAAGTGGATGTCCAATAAAGTGAACCATTTTTCTTGCGGTTTCGCAACTCACTTCGCCATTCTTTACCGCTTGTAATTGTGCGCCATAATTCAACATACAACTCCGCCGAAATTTCTCCCGACTTTAGAACCCGAGGGGTCTTGCCGGCGACCTCTTTCAGGCTGTATCCAGTCACCTCAGTAAATCGGGGATTGATATACTCGATCTTCCCCTGCGGGTCGGTAATGATAGTGATCGCGGGGCTTTGCTCTACAGCTCGAGATAACTTGCGCAAGCTTTCCTCGGCCCGCCTGCGATCCACTACCTCCGCCGTGAGTTCTTGTGTTCGTTCGGCCACCCGCTCTTCGAGTTCGTCGCGGGCCTTTTGGAGAGTCTCCTCTACTTGTTTGCGTATTGCGACTTCTCGTTCGAGTGCTGAGTTTTTATCGGAAATATCAATGTACTGCTGTTTTATTGTCCGATCCACCCGCTTAACGACCAACAACAGTATTCCATACAATAATCCGAACCCTCCCACAAATCCGAGAATCAATCTGATTGTGTCATACTTGATATCCGCCATCAGTGGCGTCACGTCCGTATAGAGTTCGAAGACCCCCTCTATTGGTCCATCCCCCTGCCGAATCGGCAGATAACTTTCAACCAGGTCCTTATCCTGTAACGTGCCTTCAAACGAACTGAATGTATTGCGAAATGTCAATTTGCTTGCCGGTTCCCCGTTCCGGGCGGCTAATAAAAATCCTGGGTTGTTACTTTTTGTCTCGCCGATTTCAATCGGTTCCGGAGAAAACACCGTGAGCCCGTCTAAATTATATATCTTTATCTTCAGCACCGGCAGCCCCAAGGTAGCTGCCCGTACTGCCTCTCGAATACCTTGTGTCTCTGAGCGATGAAGTAATGCTTTTTTATCTAATTTCGAAGCAGAGGTTACGTAAGAGGATATTTCCGGCCAGATCGTATTGGCAAAAGACTTTGCCAGCACCACATTTTGTTGTTCCGCCAGGCTTATAATCCGCTGCACCTGGTTCTGACGTTGCAGAAAGATAATCAATACGATCCCAGCTGCGGCGAACGCACTAGTTACAACAAAAAAGCGAACGAATTTGAACACGATAAAAAAATAGCCCTGCCCGCCATTCTATTTCACGACTAGTCTCTACAAATCGGTAAATATAGTGAGTTTACAGGAAGAAATGTTGTCTGAATTATACTTTCCTTTGTACAAGTAACGAAGCATTTTCGGGCACCCCATACGGGCCGTCAGAGTTTCGTTCTTGAGCAAAGGTGTAACCATTTAAATTATCCGCCTGTGGGGGTGATGTTGGGGTGTTCACCTAAAAAAGGCCAACGTGTTAACGTAAGCCTATGTTTTATATGGCGCACCTGGGGAGATTACAGCCTACATCCATGTAGGCTGCCCTTAGGGGCCGTCCTCGGCAATTGCTCCTGCATTGCTCTACCTCCTGCATCCATGCAGTCGTGCGGACGTTCAAAATCGTTCCTAACGATTTTGTCTAACTGGGAGTTTGAATCTGGTCTCACAAACGCACCATCCAATAAAAAGGTCCCTGTCGGGACCCTTTTGATTAGATGGCGCGCCTGGAGAGATTCGAACTCCCGACCGCTCGGTTCGTAGCCGAGTACTCTATCCAGCTGAGCTACAGGCGCTTAATTTGAAGGCGCGATTCTACGGATATTCAACAGGATTTGCTAGTATATTTTGGCCAGCGAATAGCCTGGAGAGATTACAAAATACGTCCCTGTATTTTGCCCTTCGGGCCGTCCTTCGGACGTTCAAAATCATTCCAGATGATTTTGTCGGACTCCCGACCGCTCGGTTCGTAGCCGAGTACTCTATCCAGCTGAGCTACAGGCCCTTAATTTGAAGGCGCGATTCTACGGATTGTGGTTCGGTATTGCTAGCTCAATTTAGTCTTTATTGAGATATTCACGACTAACGTGAGCGCCGACGTTGCAGAAAATTTCATAGGCGATGGTATCGGACCAATCGGCGACAGCATTGGCATCGGGAGAGGTTCCAAACAGGACTACCTCGTCGCCAACTTTGACATTTTCCAGGTTACTGACATCGACCGTTATCATGTCCATCGAGACACGTCCGACGATGTCACACGGCTGACCACTAATTGTGACCTGTGCCGTATCTATCTTGTGGCGCGGATATCCATCGGCATAACCAGCCCCAATCACGGCTATCTTCATGTCCCTGCTACAGGTATAGGTACTGCTGTATCCGATCGAATCACCTTTTTTCAGCACATTAACTGCAAGTATCAAACTTGTCATATGCATCGCCGGTTTTAAATCAACGGCGGTCTGATTTCTGTTCGACATCGGATTAGCGCCATACAGGGCAATGCCTGCGCGAACCCAGACACGGTGTGAATCAGGCCAGCCGAGAATCCCGGACGAGTTGGCGATGCCCCATTCGTAGTCATCCAGCTTTAGACTGTCTACCCTGTCGAGTTGACGATCGGTCTGTGGGTTTTCGACATCGTCTGCGCAGGCCAGGTGGGTCATCATGCGCACCTGCCCTAGCGTTGCTGCTCGAGCAAGCTGTTCGATAACACCGGGCACAGCCTCCAGTGCATAACCCAGTCGTCCCATGCCAGTGTCGATCTTTACCCAGACCTGCAGGCCTTCGAGGTCGGCGTAATTTATTAACTGATCGAGATGAATCTGTTGGTGGATCACCGGGTCGAGTTGGTATTCGACGCAGGTCTGTAACTCGCGCGGGCAAATATAGCCGCCGAGGACGATAATTTTCTGGTTAATTCCGGATTTCCGCAACGCCACCGCCTCCCCCACCGTGGCGACTGCAAAGGCATCAGCATTGGGTAGCGCCTTTGCGACTTCGGTGGCCCCGTGGCCGTAGGCATCGGCTTTGATCACCGCTATTAGACTATTGTCACCCGATAACTTTTTCAGTAGCCGGTAATTATGGCGTATGGCTTCGAGATCTATGCTGGCCCGTGCGTGGCGATTAGGTTCATGGCTATTCAAATTGCCCGCCGTAATCGTCGTGTGCCAGATTTTCAAAGCGGGTGTACTGACCCAGGAAGGAAAGGCGTACCGTGCCGATGGGGCCATTGCGTTGCTTGCGTATTATAATTTCAGCCGTGCCCTTCTCGGCGCTTTCAGCGTTATAAACCTCGTCGCGGTAAATAAAAAGTATGACGTCCGCATCCTGCTCGATGCTACCGGATTCGCGTAGATCAGACATCACCGGGCGTTTATCGGGTCGTTGCTCGACACTCCGGTTTAATTGTGACAGGGCAACGATTGGTACTTCGAGTTCTTTCGCCAGGGCCTTTAGCGAACGTGAAATTTCGGAAATTTCGGTCGCGCGGTTTTCGGTGCTACCTCCTACCTGCATCAATTGCAGGTAATCGACAATCACCAGGTCGAGCCCGTGTTCGCGTTTTAAACGCCGTGTTCGGGCACGCAGATCGGTCGGTGTCAGGGCAGCTGTATCGTCGATGAACAACTTGGCCTTGGATAGCATATTGACCGAGGAGATGAGTCTTGGCCAGTCGTGGTCGTCGAGTTTGCCGGTACGCAAACTATGCGAGTCGATTCGCCCTAATGACGACATCATCCGCAAAGCCAGTTGTTCGCCGGGCATTTCCATGCTGAACACGGCAACCGAATTTTCATTGTGCAGAGCCGCGTTTTCAGCCACGTTCATCGCGAAGCTGGTTTTACCCATCGATGGTCGCCCGGCGATAATAATTAAATCGGAATCTTGTAAACCCGAGGTCTTATCGTCAAAGTTGGTGAAACCGGTCGCTATTCCAGTGAGGGTGGTGTCACTTCGATACATTTCCTCGACGCGCTTTACCGCGCGCCCTAGTAATTCATTGATTGCCTCGAACCCCTGGCGGTTACCAGCACGCTGTTCGGCAATCAGAAATACCTTACGCTCGGCTTCGTCGACCAGTTCCTTACTCGGTTTACCATCAGAATTATAAGCGCTCGCGGATATCTCGTTGCCGACCTGAATCAGGCTTCTGAGTATCGAATATTCACGCACGATATTGGCGTAAGCCTTGATATTCACGGCGGTTGGAGTGTCGTTAGCGAGTATGCTCAGGTAAGCCAGGCCGCCGATAGAGTCAAGTTCACCCCTGGCCCCGAGCCATTCGGAAACGGTGAGCACATCGTAGGGTTGATCGTCTTCAGAGAGCGCGTTGATAGAGCGCAATATCAGGGCATGATCGTGACGATAAAAATCCTGTTCATTGATAATGTCGGCAATATCATCCCAGGCGCGATTGTCCAACATCAAGCCACCGATTACTGATTGCTCCGCTTCAAGCGAATGTGGCGGCACTTTCAGGTCTTCAACTCGCTGGCTGAGCTCGGCCACGCGGGTGACTATTTCAGACATCGAGCTTTGCGGAATTTACAATCATGGGGTGACAATAATAATCGGATGGCTTCAAGAAATCATCAAACAATTGAAAATTGCGGATCAATTTCGAAAGCCCAATCTAAAAAGTAAATCGATAAGAAACCGGTTTCAATTGATGGTCAATGGTTTAGCAGAGAAACCTGATTCGAATTCTGAAGTGGCTGTAAATCCAGTATTTGCCCGAACGTCGATAAATAACATCCTGCTCTTGCCAAACCATGCGAAAGTGAATTAAATCCGGCGTTACTGGCTTATCAAATTTAGTTGATATGACCTAATTTTTATATTCCAAATGTTATTCATTTTGTAGCAAACAGCCAACCCAAAATGAGGCTGTCAAAATTAACAGCCGCTTGATATTTCGATGATTTAATTACTCGCTTGACTCAGGCATGGGGTCAGTGCCATCTTCCCCAACAACAGCCATGGGGTCAGTCCCACCTTCGCCAACAATAGATATAGTTACCGAAGTATCCACGTCAGCATGTACATGGATATCAATCACATGTTCGCCAGTGGTACGGATGGCGCCATCGGGCAGACGAATTTCGCGTTTTTCAACCACCACGCCCGCCGCCGCGATTAAATCGGCAATATCTGTAGTCCCTACCGAGCCAAACAACTTGCCCTCGGACCCTACATTGGCTACGATCTCGAGTGTACCCAGTGCCTCAATTGCCTGTTGCTTCACCTGGGCTTCGCTGAGTGCATCGGCTACGGCTCTTTCTAGCTCTGCACGGCGTGCCTCGAATTCTGCCAGATTGGCCGCAGTTGCTATCTTTGCCTTGCCATGCGGTACTAGATAGTTACGCGCAAATCCTGATTTGACCGAGACTTTATCGCCCAGGGTTCCCAGGTTTTCAATGTTTTCCAGAAGAATAACTTCCATCGGACTTCCTCTTATCAATATCCAGTCAGGTTGATTCAATATTTCTATTTTTGCGAAATATCATCCAGTTATCTATCATTCCGCCGATCGAACTGACTGCCACGACCTGCGGGAAAATTATCAGCAAGGTATAATATATCCCTATTATTAAAGCCCTGTGCTTGCTCGTGGCCAACTTGCAATGAACCACTGCTATTCCCTGATACAGAAATGCAGCCATCACTGCCATGGCCATGCTGGTGATCCAGTCCTGATCCAACCAGATACTCGTTATCAATATTATCAAACCCGCAAATGCAACTGGTTTTCCCAATGCCAATGCGTGAAATTCTTGTCTATAACCATCCGAATTGGCCAGTCTGGCCTGCATCGAACGCGATAGAAGCATTATCCCTGTAAACAGCAAATACAGGGTGGACACTATTAACAACACCATCCAGTGGACCAGTAGTCGAATATATTCCCCCACCGATTCACTGGTTAAGGTCGAATTATCATACAGACCTATCAATGACTGATGAAATACCGGTAATAACCTGGCTTCGAGATCAGGCCAGATTAAAAATTGTATCGCGATCGCAACCAATGCCAGAACCAAACCCGCGAAAATCATCAGGGTTAGCGATTTGGTGCTCTTTAACGTCTGCGCCAGTATTACTATCGGCAACCACTGCATGAGCCCGATCGATATACCCAGAGTTGGCGTTTTCAACACTAGCGTGGTTACCAGTGTAATACCAAATATCGACACGACTATCGACTTCAGTCCCGATACGGTTCCCTGCGTCAGGATAATCAACCCGACCAGCGCACACGCCATTACGATCAGTACAGTGGCAACGATCGCAATGAAGAAGGATTGCCCGGCAAGCAACGGCAGAAATACAGCCGCAATGGCCAGCATGCCGACTACCGCAGCTGCCTGATAGGGTCCTTTCAGTGAGTATCTCGCGAGTGCCAACATAGTGACAGCTCTTTCTATTTACCTGAGTTTGTGCTGATCAGTGTAAGGCAACAACGAAAGGAAACGCGCGCGTTTGATAGCAGTCGCCAGCTGACGTTGGTACCTGGCCTTGGTACCGGTAACACGACTCGGAACAATCTTGCCGGTCTCGGTAATATACTCTTTCAGTGTTTCCAGGTCTTTATAATCGATCAGGTCGGTGCCTTCGGCGGTAAATTTACAAAATCGCTTGCGACGGAAATAACGAGACATAATTATTCTACTCCTGCTTCGATGGCTTTGACTTCGGCTTCATCGGCTGCATCGGATTCATCGCCTTCATCAACTTCACTAGCTTCTTCTGCATCGGCCACGACCTCGGCATTATCGTCCAGGGCTTCATCTACCTTCGGTTCAGGCTTGTGATCGGTTGTCTTGGCGGACTCTTCGCGTTCAACTTCGGCCATCATCGCTGACTGCTCGGTGATCGCTGACTTACAGTTCAGGGTTAAATGACGCAGTACCGCATCGTTGAAACGGAACGCACTTTCGATTTCATTTAGCACTTCCTGTGAGCACTCAATGTTCAACAACACGTAATGTGCCTTATGAATCTTCTTGATCGGGAATTCGAGCTGACGGCGGCCCCAGTCTTCTTCGCGGTGTATCGTACCTCCGGAAGCGGTAATCATGCTGCGATAACGCTCGATCATCGCGGGCACCTGCTCACTCTGGTCAGGGTGGACCAGAAACACAATTTCGTAATGTTTCATACTTCTCCCTTTGGGATAAAAAAGCCCCCAGAATCAACGCCTGTGGAGCAAGGAGTACAGTGCTATTCAGATCGGCTCGGCCAAAAAAGTCAGCACTGCTGGAAAGCGGCGGATTCTACCCGAGCCATGCGCTGGCTGCAAGTCATTCTTGGGCCGTTCTTGAGCGTAATATCTCGTACAAACAAACCCCGGCAGCAACCGACACATTGAGGCTCTCGACCACTCCTTGCATCGGTAGTTTAATCAAATGATCGCATTGCTCAGCCGTCAGGCGTCGTAGGCCATCGCCCTCAGTACCCATCACCAGCGCGATAGGGGAAACATAGTCGTATTCGTAAATTGTGGACATTGCCGCTTCGCTGGTCCCATATATCCAGATACCGGCTTTTTTCATGTCTTGTAAACAACGGGCTATATTGGTCACCTCGAGCAGGGGTACCGATTCGGCGCCACCTGCGGCAACCTTTCTGACTGCAGCGGTCAAACCGACTGATCGATTTTTGGGGATTATTACCGCGTCAACCCCGGTAGCGTCGGCAGTGCGCAGGCAGGCTCCGAGGTTGTGGGGATCCTGTACACCATCCAGTACCAGGTACAAAGACCGTGGCTGGTTTTGCTGTAATAGCTGTTCCAGCGTCAGGGCATTCGGTGATGAGTCATCAATCTGTAGTACGCAGCCCTGATGTTTCACATTGCCACTCAGATCGCTAAGCGACTCACGCGACTCGTAGCGAACAGGTAGTCCTGCCTGCCGGGCGATTCCGATCAGAGACTTTAATCGAGGGTTTTTAGAATCAGTACAAAGCAACTCGATACAGGATGCTGGCGAATGCTGCAATATTTTGCTGATCGCATGAAACCCGTAGATATAGGAATGATTCATCGAGAATTACTTTTTTGGCTTATTTTTACCTTTCTTGGCTCGCGATCTGGTTTTCCTGCTGGTTTTCCTGGAATTTGCCGCTTTGCTCTGCTTCACTTTTTTTACTTTTTTGTGTTTTTTACCAGGCCCATCCAGGCTTGCCACCAGGTCGAAGTCGATCTTGCGATCTTCCAGATCAACGCGTGCAACCTGGACCAGTAATCGATCACCCAGTTGATAGCTCCGCTGGGTCATTTCACCTATTAAACGATGACGTACCGGGTCAAAATGATAGTAATCGCGTTTCAGGGCTGTGACATGAACCAGTCCATCGATAAGTAATTCTTCGAGCTGCACGAACAGGCCAAAACTGGTAACGCTGGTGACTATGCCATGAAACTGCTGGCCGATATGCTTTTGCAGGTATTCGCACTTCAACCAGTCAGCCGCATCGCGTGAAGCGTCATCTGCCCGTCGCTCGAAACGCGAACAACTCTCGCCGAGGCTTGTCATATGGGCCAAATCGTAATGAAAGCTCTCTGCACCGCGATGCCGAATCCAGTGCTTGATGCCACGATGTACGAGTAGATCAGGGTAGCGTCGGATTGGCGAGGTGAAATGGGCGTAATCCTTTAATGCCAGCCCGAAATGACCGGTTTTAACATCCGGGCTATAACTCGCCTGCAACAGCGAACGCAGAATCACCGTTTGTATCATCGCAAATTCAGGCATCTCCCGGATTTGCTCTATAAGATTGGCATAGTCCTGCGGGGTCGGGTTCTCAACCGGAAGGGATATGCCAAACCCGGATAGAAATTCAGCCAGCTTTAGTAATTTATCGGCATTGGGTCCTGCGTGAATGCGGTACAGCGAAGGTATTTTGTGTTTCTTGAGCAGTCTGGCGGCACTCATGTTTGCCGCGATCATGCACTCTTCGATCAGTCGGTGTGCTTCGGTGCGTTGGCTCGGTTCGATTGACTCTATCTTTCGTTGATCATTATATTTGAACACCACTTCGCGAGTTTCAAATTCAATCGCGTGTCGTTTTTTACGCGCTTTGGCCAGCGCCTGATATACCCGTTTGAGATTTTCGAGATCCTTCATCACAGCTGTAAGGCCAGGGTGCGAGGACTTTTGGCCTTCGAATACAGCATTAGCCACATCGTCGTAGGTCAGTCGTGCATGCGAATAGATAACCGCTTCGAAGAAATCGTATTTATTTACGACACCTTGCTGATCCACATCCATGCTACAGACCAGGCACAAACGATCCAGTTCGGGATTTAACGAACACAGTCCGTTTGACAATATCTCGGGTAACATCGGCACCACTTCACCAGGAAAGTAAACCGAGGTACCGCGGGTACAGGCCTCGGTATCGAGCGCCGAATCGATATTCACGTAGTGCGCCACATCGGCGATCGCCACGTACAGCTGGTAACCATTGCCTACTGGTTTACAATAAACCGCGTCATCAAAATCACGTGCATCGGCACCATCGATGGTAACAAAAGCCACCTGGCGCATATCCTTGCGGTTTTTTTTGTGCGACTCGATTACACGGTCACTGAGTGATTCAATTTCATCCAGGACTTGCAGGTTCCATTGGTGCGGTATCGCATGGGCATTAAGTGCGATCGTGACTTCCATACCGGGAGCATTGTCCTGGCCCAGTACCGACTCTACGATGCCGATGGGTTGCGTATGCTGGGTCGGATATTCACTAATCCGAAGCACGACAATATCGCCCGGGCTGGCAGAATGACCAACATCACGGTTGACCAGGATATCGCGCGTCAATCGCTTGTCATCGGGCACTACGAATTCAATACCGCTTTCGCGGTGGAAACGCCCCACGACACTTTGGTGGGCGCGTTCAAGCACCGCAATTAACGCCCCCTCCTTGCGATCCCGGCGACGGTCATGGACTGCTATCTTGACTGCGGCCTTGTCGCCATTCATCAATTTGCGCATCTGCCGTTCGGGCAGAAAGATATCCTTGCCACCCGATTCAGGAGTTAGAAATCCAAACCCGTCCGGATGTGTTTGCACGTATCCCTTTACAAGGTCCATGTGATCAAAACTCAGGAAACCACCACGCCGATTGCGGAATATCTGACCATCCCGCGCCATTGCATTAAGCCGACGACGCAATGCCTCAATTTGCGCCTCATCATCATATTGCAAAGACGCGACAATATGTTCCTGTGACACCGGCACCGAATGTGATTCGATCAAACTTAACAGGTGTTCGCGGCTCGCAATAGGCTGCTCGTACCTGGCACTTTCGCGTGTTAGAAATGGGTCGACAGATGGCCGAGAAGGTTTTTTGGGCATACGCTTTCCTTGTAAAGGTCGCGAGTATATAGAAAGCCGCTAGAACGCACTAGTGTACTATTACTAGATTGACAACCGATCGCAGAAGTGTATATTTTCGCGCCATGCCCAGATGGCGGAATTGGTAGACGCGCTAGCTTCAGGTGCTAGTGACCGTAAGGTCGTGGAGGTTCAAGTCCTCTTCTGGGCACCAACCCAATACTTCTTACTACTCAATATATTAACGTTACTAATTTCGCTTCGTAAGTCATAAGAGGACTATTCCGGCCCTCAGGCAAAGCCTTCGGGCGTTCGCATGGAAAATGCATACGCATTTTCTATCTCCTGCTCACCCTCTTCTGGGCACCAACCCAATACTTCTTACTACTCAATATATTAACGTTACTAATTTCGCTTCGTAAGTCATAAGAGGACTATTCCGGCCCTCAGGCAAAGCCTTCGGGCGTTCGCATGGAAAAT
>Ga0255047_10000070_pt1 | contig 63587 bp, 55 predicted proteins | sample JV7_2_1_MG_FD_183640 | JGI IMG/M metagenome (GOLD analysis project Ga0255047, IMG submission 183640) | Seawater microbial communities from Jervis Inlet, British Columbia, Canada - JV7_2_1 | ecosystem: Environmental > Aquatic > Marine > Inlet | place: Canada: British Columbia | collected 2016-10-06
ATTCCCCGGTTGCCGATCAGAAAAAAACATTCAGCTATAGCGAATTGCGAGACGAGGTCGCGCTCTGCGCCGGAATGTTGCAAATGCAGGGAGTCGCCAAGGGCGACCGCGTGGTGATCTACCTGCCGATGATTCCAGAGGCAGTCATATCGATGCTTGCCTGTGCGCGACTCGGTGCCATTCATTCGGTCGTGTTTGGCGGTTTTGCAGCGCCGGAACTGGCTGCCAGGCTCAACGATGCCGAACCAAAGGTGGTATTAACGGCTTCCTGTGGTATCGAAGTCAATCGCGTCATCGAGTATAAACCGCTGGTCGACGAAGCGATTCGAATCGCCAGCTATAAACCCGAGACCTGTATTGTCCTGCAACGCCCGCAGGCAGTCGCTGAAATGCAGCCGGGTCGCGATATCGACTGGTCTGAAACCCTGGCATCCGCCAAACCTGCAGATTGCGTACCGGTCAAGGGGACAGATTTGCTGTATATCCTCTACACTTCCGGTACCACCGGTAAGCCCAAGGGTATCATTCGTGAAAATGGCGGGCATGCGGTCGCACTCAAGTACAGCATGACTGCCATCTACGACATGCAACCCGGGGAAGTATACTGGGCAGCCTCGGATGTCGGCTGGATAGTAGGACACTCCTATATCGTCTATGCGCCGCTGTTACATGGTTGCACCACAGTACTCTACGAGGGCAAACCGGTCATGACGCCCGACGCGGGTGCTTTCTGGCGTGTCATATCAGAGTATCGGGTCAAGGCCCTGTTTACTGCACCTACCGCATTTCGGGCCATCAAAAAGGAGGATTTCGAAGGCAAATTGGCGACACAATACGATTTATCCTGTCTGAAAACCATTTTCGCCGCAGGTGAGCGACTCGATCCTCCCACCTATGACTGGCTTTGCGAAACCATAAAAGTGCCGGTACTCGATCACTGGTGGCAAACCGAAACCGGCTGGGCAATCGCAGCCAACATGCACGGCCTCGAATCGATGCCGGTCAAACCCGGGTCATCGACCGTACCGGTACCCGGTTTCAACGTCGAAATTCTCGATGACCAGGGCAATCGACTAGCCAATAACAAGCAGGGATACATATCGGTGAAGCTGCCCCTGCCGCCGAGTTGCCTGACTACAATCTGGGGGGATGTCGAGCGGTTCAAAGCCGCTTACCTGGAAATCTATCCGGGTTATTTCGTCACCGGTGACGGTGGCTATATCGATGACGACGGTTACATATTTATCATGGGACGCGTTGACGATGTCATCAACGTCGCCGGTCACAGGCTCTCGACTGGCGAAATGGAAGAAATTGTCGCCAAACACCCGATGGTGGCCGAGTGCGCGGTAATCGGTCGACACGATGACCTGAAAGGACAAATGCCGATGGGATTCGTCATATTAAAAGATTCAGATGACGCGAATCCGGAGCAAATTGTGCAGGAACTGATCACCATGGTACGAGAGGAGATAGGTGCCGTGGCAGCTTTTAAAGAGGCTCTTGTGGTAGCGCGTCTGCCGAAAACCCGATCGGGTAAAATACTGCGGAAAACACTGAGATGTATCGTCGATGGCGAACCCTATACAGTGCCCTCCACGATCGAAGACCCAGCCTCGCTGGATGAAATCAAGGCCCAGCTTGGTCTTTAGCTTCTATCCACCCTGCCCCTGGCTCTCAAGTTATCGCGGTGGGAACTGCAACAGGGTTTTTTCGACAGTTTCGTTAACCGACTGTGTTATCTTCTCTGGATCTGAATGCTCGGAGACCGACTGTGTGCTGGTTCCCCGCCAGATTAGTTTATTACTCGAGCCATCGGTCATATCGATCAATAGTGTGCCCTGATCATAACTCTGCACGCGTCCCCCCGTACCAATACCGATCCTGCCATAACGACCGCTTGAAGATCCTCCGACTGAAAACCCGCCGCTAACATTACTACTACGAATTATCTGTTCTACGCTCATGTGATAGCTAATGTAGAAGTCCGGCTTCCCTGAAAAAACTTGCCTATATTGCATGGCGGACAAATTAATATCTATTGCGGTTCGAATGCGTTGATCCATCAGGTCATTATCTACAATGCCGTACTCCTTGTTGTCATTTGGTTTCCAGGCATAGGTTTTCAACTTCGAAAAATCATAACCCTGCTCATAGTCCTGACTGACCTTGATGCCCGAACAAGCCGGTACAATTAACAGGGCAAGCACAATCCAGAAAATAGCAACTTCTATCCTCATTGATCAGGCTCCACCGCCAAACTCCATGACAACTATAGGGACAATAGACAAAACCAGCAATATCGCCATGACGACATTGAAGACCTGCAACTGCTTCTGGCTGTGCAGAATTCTCTGCAGGCTAGCCCCCATCAAAAGCCATAGCCCCATGCTAAAGGTACCCACGAATAAATAGGTAAAAACAATAATGACAACCTGTACCTCGAAATTACCAACCGTAGTAAACGCGGCGATAGCGCCTATCGCAATAACCCAGGCCTTGGGATTAAGCCACTGAAATGCTGCCGCCTGCATGAAGGTCATTGGCTCTCTCAAGTGTTTTCCAGCATTTGCACGGGTTGTATTTGCGATTTTCCAGGCCAGGAACAGCAGATAGCTGACGCCGGCAATCTTTATGACCTGGTGAATCACAGGGTAGTTCAGAAATATCGTGCCCAGGCCAAATCCAAGCGCAGCTACCATTAAAGGGAAACCGATAATAATTCCAGAAATATGCGGGACTGTTTTTAACACCCCATGATTGAGACCGGAGCTCATCAGCATAATATTATTCGGCCCCGGTGTGATTGAGGTCACCAGGCAAAATAGAATAATGGATAAATAATATTCCACGTTAAGCTGTTCCTTGAATCATTGTTGGGCTAACACCTAGCAGCGCGGCGGCCGAAACGCAGTGTAAACTGTTTCTCTTAACCTGGCATCTGTATTAACTCTGACACCTCAAGTGAACCCCCGATATCAAGAAACGGGCAAGCTTTTGCAATTTCCAGCGCCGCCTCCATCGAATCAGTTTCAATGACAGTGTAACCTGACATTGACGTCGTGCCGCCCGTAGTGACTGTGCCGTTAGAATTTACTGTGCGCGTATCCTTAAACGGATTAGCAGGACTTACCGCCGAGTCGCCCAATGAAACCAGCCATTCTTTATACTTCGCGAAATGCTGCCTGCCTTCCTCCGGGCTAGACGGCTGATCACCACCCAGGTAAGTCATTATGTATTGAGCCACGTGCCTGTCTCCTTGTTAGAATTTAAAATTAGGCCACAACACTCTCAGAAAGAACAGCAGTACAAGCTTTATTATTCGCATAAAATTCTCCATTTTTAAAACAGCTAACGTTTGAGTTAAAAGGCGCGGTGCTTTTCCGCGTCCTTTTTGAACGACTTGTTATGCATTATTTCCATTTTTTATATCAGATTTGGCTTGTGCCACGTTTGTTATATCTTCCATGCGTCTTTTACGCTCTTCTCTTACGATGTACCAATCATTAATAAGATTCTCGATTAGCCCTATTAGCAAACCAGCTTCCTGAGGGTCTACTTCAACTATCAAGTTAATATCTTTTTCCATGTGAGCACCGATGTTCCCAATCCATTTCCTGCACCTTAAAATCCCTAAATTAACAATGAGTTCAACTACTTATCACGTATACAGGGTTAATTCCATGCGATTCCATATGGCGTGGCTCCGATTAATATCATGGAATATTGCAGTCAATGTCTATCCAGAACTTTGCAGATCGAAAACCCGATCTCTGGAGATTATTCGACAATTGCGATCGCCAGATCCATGACGTTGGTATTGGTTGGCCCGGTTACAAACAGGCTTGATTGCTGCTCGAGATAGCTACCGGCATTAGCATTTTGCAGGGCCTCTAGAGCCGCTTCAGGATCGGCGAAGGTATCCCCATCGACCAGGCCACCGGCTGCCGTGGTGGGGCCATCGGTACCATCGGTGCCTGCCACCAGCAGCGATATATTGCCTGTTCCGACCAGATACTCGGACAGTGCCAGTGCCAGGCTCTGGTTGCGCCCACCCCGCCCTGGGTTATCGGGGAGGATAATGGTCGGTTCCCCACCCCGGATATACACACCCGGGGCGGCATCTCGCAATTCAGACCCAATCGTTTTGGCCAGCTCAAATACGTCACCGTATAGCGATTCCTGGTTTTGCCTGACTTCGTATCCCAAGGAATTGGCTGTATCTGCAGCCTTGTCACGAGCGATCGCATTAGAGGCTATGATGGTCGAATACGCTTTACCACCGGCGCGATGGCAATCACCAATACCGGAACCGATGGTAGAAATGCTGTCGCCTTCGACATCGGAAATCGCATACACACGAGCTTCTGCACCGGGAAACTGCTGCAACAACTTGCCATCTTTGATCAGGGACGTTTGTTTGCGCTGGCTGTTGATCTCACCGATAGTTTTACCGGTGGATATCATTTCATCGGTGATGCACTGAAGATCAGCCAGGCTCATACCGTCTGGCAGGGCCTCTGCGAGTGCCGACGCACCCCCGGAGACCAGCATCAGTAACCGGCTAGCCGGGTCCATGCTCGATACCTTGTCCAGTAACAAGGTACCGGCTTGCAACGAAAACCTATCGGGAATCGGGTGTCCTGACTCGATTACCGTAACTCGCTCGCGTGAGCGAAACTCATCATCGACATGTTGATGCTTGGTGACAACGATGGCCTCGCAGGGCTCAGTTTGACCAGTCAGTGCACCACGGCACATACCGACAGCCGCCTTACCGACCGCGATAATTAAATCGGGCTGGTAAGGTGTATCGGTCGCGATAGCATTTTCGACAGCCTGTACACCGGAAACCGATGCAATTGCCACATCCCAGATAGCTTTCAGGACCTGTTTTCGCTTTTCACTGGAACCCATGGCAGGTCAGTTTATTCAATACCAGTAGAAATCATAGTGTCTATGCTGGTCGTTACCGGTAAAAAACAAAGGCCCGCGTCTCAATACTCTCACGCGGCCTGACATTCGGTGAGGCTGCGGGAATATCGATTGCGGTGTGAATTGCGTAAGGCATTCGACCCCCGTTTTGCGAGTCAAAGGTCTTGAATATCAGCACTTCTGCGGGGTTCATTTCCGGGTAATAAAACCAACGATGATTTGGGTTAAAAGTCGCGAGACTGATTTCACCGACATGGCTTGGCGAGCGCCGCTCGGTATTTACTATATCCGCCTCGTCAACACTTCGCGCATCGCAAAGTGCGAGTGGCCAGCTCTGTACCGGGTCGACCAGGGGCCTCCACAGGTTAATAATCTGGAAACGCCCCTGTTTCAACTTTTGCGCGTCGTCCCCGAGGTTTTCCTGCAAACAGGTAAAGCCGGAATTTACCGTGTAGTCATTGTGTACCAGTGTTGATGGCTCCCTGATTTGCTTGGTTTCGCGAATCCCGGCGTCGGAGGCACGTACGGTATGATCAAAAATGTGTACACGACTGGCGCCGGTTATCGATTTGAGTAATTTTGTGACTTCGACTTCGTAGATCTCACTAATTTGTTGTTCATCAAGATAATTACTCACGGCTGACGGTGCATCGACCAGCATAAACCCGCAGGACGGCAGGTCGGTTTTCGAATCCCGCTCCTGATCAATATTCAGATCACGGGCATCGTCTACCTCCAAATTCAGAGTTTCCATCGGCTTATTGACTGAAAAGTTAGCATTTCCACCCGCACTCGAGGCAAAATAAACCGTATCGTCGCCACCTTCTGCCAGATATTGAATATCAGCTTTTAACATTGATAGCTCCCCTACCATTAGTATCATCTATCATAAAACAGGTTTCTCACGCGGCGTAACCATTGCCATTCCGACTAACATTGTCACCAGTGCAGCCCAGACCCAGATCGAGTGGGACTCATCAAAGAATAACATTCCCCAGAATACCCCTGCCAGGGTAATGACATAACCCACCAAACTGGCAAATACCGAGCCAGATTTTTTCACAACATATAAAAACAGCGTATAGGCCGTACTACTGACAAAGGCCATGGCAATAATTGCCCACTCGACCTCGGTAAACGGATATTGAAGCGTTACAAATGCTGACTGGCTATAGGCTACCGGTGCGAGTATCAGGGCGGCAACAAACAGTCCGCCCATCAATAATGCAATCAAATCGGTACCCTGTGGAATGCTAATATCGACATAGATGTTCTCTATCGTATAAAACACGCTTGCCAATAACGCCAGCAACATCCACTTCACCATGCCCGGATCGGGCAGACTACTTTCCGGCAGCGACAGGAGTAAAATGGCACCAAATCCAAGCACAATACCGATAAAACGCTTGGTCGCATATTTATCGATGCCTAGAATCAAGGCAAATACATAAGTCAGCATCGGTATCAGCGAGACAGTAATTGCCAGGATACCAGAAGGTACACGCGATGCCGCATAGAATAACAGGGTACCCGGTACGGCTGTACCAGCGAGTGCAATGACCAAAAACCGCTTGCCGTTTTGCCAATTGACCCGGGGTAGGGCTTTTCGAAAAAGACAAACCGGCAACAGCACCAGGCCGCCACCGGCAGCCTGCCAGAATGCCAGGCCAATCGGGTGCGCACCGGCCTCGGCCGCAATACGAGCGAGCGAAAAAGTCACGCCCCAGGTTACGCCGATGGTAAACACCATCAAATAGGGAACAAAATCGATAGTTTGAAAGCGGGATGTGCCTTTGCTGCCGATATTCAAGATTATTTAACGCCTGAGTTCGTCATGACGGTAACATTCAGTGATATGGTCGTTTACCAGACCTGCCGCCTGCATCATCGCGTAGCAGATGGTGCTACCGACGAAGGTGAATCCGCGTTTTTTCAGGTCCTTGGACATCGCATCAGAAACTGGCGTATTTGCCGGAATTTGCGACATTGTTTGCCAGTTATTTTGTACCGGCACACCGTCGACGTAATTCCATAAATAACTATCCAGTGATTCTCCCTGATCCAGCATTTCGAGATAGGCGCGTGCATTTTTGACAAAGCCATTCACCTTGAGTTTGTTGCGAACGATACCTGGGTCAGATAGCAGGCTGGCTATTTTAGCCGCATCATAGTTTGCTATCTTGTGCGCATCGAAGCGGTCAAAAACACGGCGATAGTGATCTCGTTTACGTAATATGGTAATCCAGCTCAATCCGGCCTGTGCACCTTCCAGGCACAGAAACTCGAATAATTGAGAGTCGTCATGAATCGGTACGCCCCATTCTTCATCGTGATAGGACTGGTAGAGCGCATCGTCCCCGCACCACCAGCAGCGTGTTTTAAGATCATCCTCAGTCATAAACAACCAATTTTCCCTGCCGCCCCTTAAGCCAGTCGACTGATGGGTCGCAACGATTCAACAAATCTGCCTATGCGATGACAGGCTTCTTCCAGTTCGCTCTCACCAATCGTGTAAGAAATTCTCACGAATCCCTTCGCACTGGCGCCAAACGCGGTGGCATCGAGTACCGATACACTGGCATACTGGTATAGCTGCTGGACGAATTCAGATGCCTCGAGTCCGGTATCCCGTACATCGACCATCAAAAACATACCGGCATCAGGTTTCAAGCTTCTCAGCTCTGGAATGGATTCCAGTTTAGCCAGTAACAGATCACGTCGGCGTCGATAAATCTCACGCATTTCCACCACCGCGTCGCCCTCATGATTCAGCGCATATACACTCGCCTGCTGGGTAAATCCAGGCAAGCCATAGAGCATACACAGTGCCAGTTTTTCGATATTCTGAATCAATGATTCGGGGGCAATCAACCAGCCCACGCGCCAACCGCTCATTGCATAGGATTTCGACATACTGCCAATTGAAACCGTGCGTTCCGCCATACCGGGTAATCCGGCAATATGCCGAAACGACGATTCGAATACGATATTGGCGTAGACCCCGTCGGCAACCACCCAAAGATCATGTTCGATTGCAATTTCGGCGATTACCTGTAGCTCCTCGGGTTTCAATATAATTCCGGTGGGATTGCTCGGCGACGCATAAAAGATTGCCCGTGTCTTCGGGGTTATCGCCGCTCGTAATCGACCCGCATCGAGTTGAAATCCGTTTTCGGAGTCGAGTACCACCGGTACCAGTTCTGCACCGGAAACCCGTATCGTGGCTTCGTAGGTTGCATACATCGGTTGTAACACGATAACCTCGTCATCTTTTTCACTGATACACAGTGAGGTCGCGAACAGTGCGTTCTGGGCTCCGGATGTGACTGCAACATTACGCTCGCCGACCACCTGCCCACAGGCCTGCTGATGCTGTTGCGCAATACTCTGGCGCAGTTCCGATCTACCGACCACGCCGGTGTAATGGGTATCGCCTCCACGTAAAGCAGAAACAGCTGCCTCGACAATTGGCGCAGGCGTTGAAAAATCGGGGTCACCAACACTCAGTATAATAACGTCCTCACCCCGTTTTTTGGCTTGCATGGCCTCGTAGTGGGAGTCCCATACATCCGCGGCGCTGCCCTTGATTCTATCGGTGAGAGATGAAAACTTCATGCGAGTTCCGACCCGTTTCAATTCGGCGCAAGTTATCACTAGTGACAGTGCGATTCAATCTCGAATTAAACCGACACTGCGAGCTTTTATTAACCTGTTACCTGGTGAATTAAGCAGGGGGTTTTTGGTCCGATACCCGCAGCGGCTCCAACTCATCGAGTAAGGGTTTGATCCAGGCTTTATTATCGGCGATTTCCTCACTACTAAGCCCGGTAAGCTCGTAGGGTAGAACCAGCCACTCGTCATATTTATGCAGGTAAAAATCCGGTTCGCGGTTTTGCTGGTTGTGATTCGGTTTATAGTAAGGCACCGCGATACGTATATCCCGGGGCATGTTTCGCCTGGTTTTTTGCTCCAGGCGATCGATAACAGCGACTACATTGCGGCCGGTACTGTAGACATCATCTACCACCAGCAATGCATCTTCCGCGTTCAGGTTTTCAAACAGATATTGCAATCCGTGGGCGCGAATATCATCGCCACTCGCCAGTTTTTTCAGATAATCGTCCATGCCGCGATAGGAAGTACGTATTGCGATATGGTCGGTTTCCACGCCGAGGTACTGCAGGCATTCCTGAACATAGATTCCTACGGTAGAGCCACCCCGCCACACGCCGACAATAAAATCCGGGCGAAAACCGCTCGCATAAATTTTTACTGCCAGCCGATATGAATCTTCCAGTAAATCCTGCTCCTGGATAAATCGCTTTTTCAAAAACTCGTTTCCCGGCAAAATCAAAGCAGCTATGATACGTTGACCATGGAAATTTTCCTATCCTTCAAATTTTCAGTTCCTTCGATGCCAAACAAGGTCGCCCGATGAGCGACAAACACTACATTGGCGCACAGGAACTGCTCGAAGATTCGTTCAGACTGGGTGCGCAAATCATCAAGGATGGTTTTCGGCCAACCTTTATTATCGCGATCTGGCGGGGTGGCACGCCGATGGGTATCGCGGTACAGGAACTGTTTGCCTGGTTCGGAATCGAAACCGATCACATCGCGATACGAACTTCCTCCTATCAGGGGATCGACGGCCGGTCCGATGAAATTCGCATTCATGGCATGAACTACCTGATTCAGAACTGCTGTCAGGAAGATCGATTGCTGATTGTCGACGACGTATTTGATACCGGCATTACGATTCAGTCGGTAATCGCCCATTTACGCGAAAAAGCCAGAATGAATACACCCGAAGATATTCGTGTTGCGGTGCCCTACTACAAACCAACGCGCAACAAGACCGATAATCCACCCGATTATTATTTACACGAAACTGAACAATGGCTGAAGTATCCGCACTCTCTTGAAGGGCTCAGTGTCGAGGAAGTAATCACCCATAGACCGGAGTTGTACGCGATTATTAAGGATCATCTGAAACCACAAGGATAGTGGTCAATGGAACCATTTGGGTAGCAATATATAGATTCCCGTTCGGGGATTGGAACGAAGCTCTTATCAAACTACAGTTTTCCCCTCGCCATTACCGGCGCCAAAATCGAATTTCAGACCTATGCACATCAACGCCGACAGCATTGCAAAAACGGCCGCGAGAAAAAAGGCATAATTCAGCGAAATTTCACCAATTAAGCCAGCGAACAGGGCGCCCAGCATGCCGACGCCATCGAGCGCGGTAAATACTATGCCCATCGTGGTTGATTCGGACTTTCCCGAATAATCTACTGCTGCGGCCAGTGCCACCGGACGCATGATCGTAAGCAGGACTACGGCAGGTAGCAGGCCCGTCATTAACCCGACGAAACTTGAACTCAGGCCTGCCAGGCAGGCAAACAGGCTGCTAGCAACGAGTGCTATCAAAATCAGAGGCTTGCGACCCTGCCGATCGGTATATTGACCTGCGAATGGCTGAAATGCAGCACCCAGCATGAGCATAACCGCAAACACTAATCCTGCATCAAACGACGACAGGCCGTGTTCGGTTTGCAAATAAAGGGGTGTCATGGCAAGAATTGCCATCAGTGACATGTTGTAGAATATCATGATCAGCATCAATGATATTCCCGGTATATGCATCCAGTGCCGAGCCAGCCCCTTAATGTCGATGGTGTTTAAATTATGAGCTGCCTTGGTACCAATTCGTTTTGCTATCGGAATAAACAACAGACCCATTAAGATCACCGGGATGAGTAAAATTTGCAGGCTGGTTTGCCAGTTGAAATAGCCCAGTAGAAACCCGGTAGCGAGTGGTCCCAGGACCTCGGCACCGATGCTACCACCTACTGCATGGATACCCAGTACCTGCGCCCGCCGTTGCGGCATTTCCTTGACCAGCACCCCGGTTGCAATCGGGTGCCAGAAGGCATCGCCCATGACGCCGAATGCAAGCAGCAGGGTAATCGCCCAAAACCCGGGTACCAGTGTTGCCGACCAGTAGCCAATTGCCACCCACCAGAAGCTCAATAGCATCAGGTAACCGGGCCGGGTAGATCGGTCGGCAATGATACCCGCGGGTATATAGGCCAGACCGGCCCCGAGGCCATTAATGGTTAAAATCAGACCAACCTCGGTCGGACCCAGGTCCATACTCGCGGCTATGGCAGGCGCCAACAGCCAGAGTGTTCCCGCGACCCAGTCATTGGTTAAATGACCCAGCGACAGGGAGGTGAGTAAAAAACGGTGATGCCTTGTCAGAGGGGACATTTAATCAGGCCTCCTGCTACTCAAGGCTGGCCAGAATTCGAGGGTAATAATAACCCAGGGTCAGGGATCGCAATACCATAAAAAGACTCAGCGCCAGAAACAACCCGTGATTTCCCCAATAGGGTACTAGAACACTTACTAGTGCAAAGTACAGGATCATCGATAGTAGCATCGCATTGCGCATTTCCCGCGTATATCCGGCACCAATAAATATTCCGTCAAACTGGAAACTCCAGACTGATACAATCGGTGAAACAATCATCCAGGGTAAATAGATTAGCGCAGTGTCGACTACAGCTTCGATATTGGTGAACAGGCCGAGGATAGATTTGCCAAATAATAAATATCCCAGGCTCACAAATACCGCCATCAATCCGGCCCAGACACTGGTCAGGGCCACAGATCGGCTAAACTCGTGACGCTTGCCCGCCCCATAAGCACTGCCAGCGAGTGCTTCCGCGGCATGCGCAAATCCGTCGAGTCCATAGGCCATGATACTTTGAAAATGCATTAATATGGCGTTCGCAGCCAACATCACCTCGCCCATGCTGGCGCTTTGCGCGGTAAAATAGGCGAACGCAAAAACCAGGCAAAGCGTACGAATAAATATATTGCCATTCGCATGCATCAGTTCCAGCACCGCACTGCGTTGCAAAAGTCGCTGCCGGTCAAACTGCCCGAGGGCAGTAGCCAGTGGCCCACGCAATAATATAAAACCACAGACTGTTGCAAAATACTCGGCGATCAGTGTTGCCAGTGCGACACCTTCGACACCCATGTCAAATCCAATCACGAATAGAAAATCGAGGGCTACGTTGCTGATATTCAGGATCAGTTGCAGAACAAACGCATGGGTTGTTTTTTGCATGCCGATAAATACACCGGTGAAGACATAAATACACAGTGTCGCTGGCGCGCTCCAGATTCGAATTTCTGTGTAGTCACGGGTAAGTTGTTCGACCTCTGCACTGCTGTCGAGCAAATGCAGCGCGAGACCGATCACTGGCTGACTGAGTAGTATGATCAGAAATCCAAATGCGAAAGCGAGTAAAAATACTCGTATGAGGGTATCCGAGAGGGCCTGTTGGTGGTTTGCCCCGTAGGCACGGGCAATAAAGCCGGTGGTGCCCATGCGCAAAAATCCGAAACCCCAGTAGAGAAAACTGAATATCAGGGCGCCAAGCGCTACCGCTCCAATTGACTGGGGTTCGGGCAGGTGGCCGACCACCGCTGTATCGACCGCACCAACCAACGGTACCGAAATATTCGAGATGATTATCGGACCGGCAAGCGCCCAGATTTTACGATGACTGATCTGATTTGTCGGGATCATCTAGTACTACTTTATCGGGTGCTTCCGCATGCGCAGACAGGTAAAGCTGGTTCGAAGTTGCCTGGGTTGCCGGCACCGCGACGAAAGGCTTGCGTTTATCCGGGCTACCGTCACGACGGCGTTTAACCGTCGCGAATAATGCGAGCAGCAGGCTGACAAGAACATAATAGGCAAATAATCCCTGCGCACCCATTATCTCCATGAACTGACCCGCGATTATTGGCCCGACACTGGCGCCGGCTCCGTAGGTAATCAGCAAACCACCTGCCACCTGTACCCTCTGTTCGCCGTCGGTCAGGTCATTCACTGTCGCCGCAGAAAGCGAGTAGATGGTAAACAAAAAAGCGCCAAATACGCCGACGATTACCAGCATTAAACGAAAATCTACAACCTGGGTCATACCAAAGGCGGTGAATGCAATCACGAGCGGCACGACCACCAGTAATGGCCCCCGGCCTATTCGATCAGACAGGTGTCCCATCGGCAGCTGGAGCAAAATGCCGCTCATGATGATGGTCGCCATGAACACCGCAAGACTGGTCTCGGACAGACCCATATTGACTGCATACACTGGTCCCAGGCCGAAAACACTGGCATTGATTAACCCAGCGCAAAACACCCCGACCACGCCCAGTGGCGCCATTCGGTACAGCGAAATCAACGGCATGCGAGTGGTAGTTGTCATTGCCGGGGCCTTCGCCCTGGTCAGTAGTACCGGAATTAACGCGAGTGAAAAAATAACCGAGGCGAGACTGAATAACTGGAATTGCGAGGGATCACCCAACGCGAATAAAAATTGCCCACAACCGGCGGCAAAATAATTGGTGGCCATATAAAAAGACAATACCCGGCCACGATTTTGATTGCTCGCGCGAGTGTTCAACCAGCTTTCGGTGACCATAATCAGGCCGGCCATGCAAAACCCCGACAGCATTCGCAAGACCATCCAGCTCCCCACCGAAATCCAAATCGGGTGGAGTAACGCGGAAACCGACATTAACGAGGCAAATGCAGCAAAAGATCGAATATGACCGACCCGGGCAACTATTCTTCCGGCAAAAACCCCGCCAAATAACAATCCCAGAAAATAGCAGGCGACAATAACCCCGACCAGATCAGCAGAGAATCCTTCGACTTGCGAGCGCACACCAAGCAAGGTGCCAAACAAACCATTGGCCAGTAGCAACAAGCCATAACTCAGTAGCAGGGAAAAAACCGCACTTAGCGTACTAAACAAGAAAGTTCCTGTGTCATCCAGGTGTATAGTATGTTCGAGTAAAGCCCGACACACCAATTTCCCGCGGGGATTGTGTGTGCTTTTTTAGTAGACCGGAGAATTCCGCTCTCGATCGGCACTGTATATGATTCGGATTGCGATATCATCCACGATTTAATCGATTCGCTTAAATAACACCCGAATTTCGCAGTGATTCGAGTTGTTTGAGGGATATTCCCAGTTCACCGAGCACTTCAACGGTATCATCACCATGCCTGGCACAGTAATCATTAAACTCCGGACCGTCGGTGGCAAAATGGAACGCAGCAATCGGCGCGGTTAATGAATTATCACCGAGTCGCTGGTGCTGGCTTGCCGGTGCACGTCGCAACTGTTCCTGTTGCAACGTTTCGTACATATCACGAATACGGGCGGCGGGCACATGACGGCTATTCAGGTATTCTTCCCAGTAGTCGGCGGTTTCAGTTTTTAAACAGTGTTGTATCCGTTTTCTTAAATTCACACCGTTGTCTCTGAGCCAGGCATAGTTTTGCTGATCGGGATCAAGCATCAGATCACCCAGATCGAGTGCATCGAACAAGCTGCGATGTTGCCGGAGAGTATAGGCACCCACCATAATCGCATCATCGCTGCAAGCATAGACTGAATGGCCTGGGTGATGGGTCTGTTCATTGCCGGTGCGTTGCCCGGTTTTACCGCAATGAATCGCATCCAGTACCAACGGGGTCATCATTACCAGGGCCGCATCGAGCATATTGACATCTATCATCTGGCCTTTTCCGGTTCGGCTACGTTGGTACAGGGCGCCGGCTATAGCAAATGCGGTCTGCGCGCCGGTGCCATAATCGATCAGTGGCGGCCCGACGCGCAGTTTTTCCTGGGTCGCCTCACCGTTCACCGACATCATGCCACTAAATGCCTGTATCACCGCATCATAGGCTGGCCTGCCACTAAAAGGATTATCGCTGCCGAACCCGCTCATCGAGCAATAAATCAGCGCGGGGTTAATCTTTAACGCCTGCTCCGGACCCAGGTTGTGACGTTCGAGACCGTGTGCATAGTTTTGCACCAGTACATCGGCTGTGGCAATCAATTGCCCCGCTATTTCACGGCCCTCGGATTGACCGAGGTCAAGGCATATTGCTTTCTTACCCTGGTTATTGGCAAGGTAATTAAGCCTAAGCCCGACGTCATTGCGTATTTCGTCGGCGCCGTCGCAACGCATCATATCGGGATCGTGCGGCGATTCTATTTTTATCACCTCTGCACCCATCAAACCGAGTTGGCTGGTAGCAAATGGACCAGCAAAAACATGGGTGAAATCGAGTACTCGAATTCCGTCGAACGCCTGCATGGTTAATCCTCAAACATAAAATGGCAAAATAACCTAGGCCCGCATTTTGCTGATTGATATAGCAGATTAGTTAAGCCAGGCCGAGCGCATCCTTACGTTTTGCACACCAGGACTGGATGATACGATCCGCTATGATAGCGATCAGCGCCATACCAAGCCCGGCGACCAGGCCCAGCCCCGTGTCTGCCCTGCCCAGGGCAATATAAACCGATTGCCCCAATCCCTTGCTACCGACCAGGGCAGTGATTACCAGCATCGCTAATGCAAACAACACCGTTTGATTGAGACCGAGCATGATTTCTGGGATCGCCAACGGCATTTTCACCTCCCACAGCATTTGCCGTGGGGAGCATCCCATTGATTTCGCTGCTTCCACCGTTTCCTCTGGCACATTACGTAAACCATGCTCGGTGTAACGAATCATCGGCACTATCGCGTAGGCAATGATGGCCAGGAAAGAAGTGAATTCCCCTATCTGGAAAAACATCAGGAAGGGAATCAGAATAACGAATAAGGGCATACTCTGTAGCGTGTCATTGATCGGTCGCAGAAAATTGGAAGCCCGTTGGCTCCGGCTCGCCCATATTCCAAGGCTACCACCCACCAATAAACAAACCATCACCGCGGCCAGGCACATATACACTGATAGCATCGCCTGGGGCCAGATCCCTGTGAATAACATAAACAACAACCCAGTGAATGCGAGCGTGGCGACACGCAAGCCACCAGTTTGCCAGGCCAGTAAAGTCACGATTAGTATAAATGGCAACCAGGGAATGGCTGTGAGTCCAAAATATAACAGGCCACCAGTAACCATCACTGCAATCGAGGATTGCCAGCTGCGTTTTAAAAATAACCAGCAGGCACACACAAAAATCACCACCGCATAGCCCCATACCATTGCTGACGTGAGTGTAAACCCCCAGGAGAATGGTGATATTGCATTAGCAAAACCGATCTTGATGGGCAATAGATAATAAAACAATATCGTGTTTTTGAGGGTGTTCATAAAAAACGCATAATTGGCTGTTAGATATCTTAATCCTTCATTGATGACGTCTGCCGGATAAAAAATCAATGTTTCGGGATAGATTCGCAATGCGGGAACAAATATCGATAGCAGGATAAAGACCAGCATCAACCCAAGCGCGGTAAACAGTGGTTTCGACCGTTCGATCCTGCTTAGATGCCGGCGTTCAATGGCCCGCGTTCGATCTGTAAACCCCCAGCTAATCCGATCCAGGATCATCGCTATCAGGGCTATTACTACCCCTGCCAATAAACTCTGGCCGAACTGCGCCTTGCGCATGGTGCTTAACACTTCCCAACCTATATCGGCGGAGCTGCCGATAATAGCAGCGATGATCACCATGCTTAGCGCACACATCGTAGTCTGATTGACTCCGACCATAATATTCGGCATCGCGCTCGGCACCTGTACCCACCAGAATAGCTGGCGTTTGGTGGAGCCCGACATTACTCCGGATTCAAGCACGTCGGCCGGCACCTTTTGCAAGCCCAGTATCATGTTTCGTACCATCGGTGGACAGGCATAGATCGAGCTGGCCACCACGCCGACTACCGGGCCGAATCCGAAAAGCAACAGTATCGGAATCAGGTACGCAAAGGTCGGAACCGTTTGCATCAAATCTAGTATCGGCTGGACGATGCTATTCGCCCGTTTGGATTTGTAAGAGGCTACGGCCAGAACAAACCCGACTCCAATCGCCAGCGGGATAGACACAAATACAATTCCGAGTGTATTCATGCTGGGTAACCAGTAGCCGGAAATCACCATATATAGAAGCGCCAGTCCGGTGAATATTGACAGGCGCCAACCCGATGAGATATAGGCAACGACGCAAAAAGCCGAGATGGTCGCTGGCCAGGGTAACCACCTCAGTAAATCCTGGGCACCGTTCATAGGCCAGGATAATAGCCAGTTAATCGAGCGAAACAACCATTTGAAAGTAGCTATAAACCAGTCCATGTAAATATTGATCCAGTCGGCAACAGGAATCACCAGGTCAGAGGGTAATTGGTTAAGCCAGGCGACCCTGTCACGCAGTAACAGGCAAATTGCACTGACAAGAATAACAACTATCCAGGGCCACATATCGCTAGTGTTTCGTCTGGGTAATTGGATCAGCACTAGCTCGCATCCCCGGCTGTGGCGAGGGCGTTTACGACCACCTGGGGCGTCACTACCCCGAGATCTACACCATCTCTCTCGACGATAAGACCCTCGGGATGGTCATTGAACAAAGGCATGATTTTCTCCAACGTAGCGGAGGATTCGACGCGAAAGCTAATCCCGTCGGAAATCTTATCACTGTCTATAATCTCGCCCGCGGTAATGATTCTGACCCGGGGGACATCCTTGGTAAATTCGGCGACATAGGCATCGGCGGGGCTTAGCACCAGTTGGGCGGGCGTTCCGATTTGCACTACCACGCCATCTTTCATGATCGCAATACGATCAGCCAGGCGTAGTGCCTCGAGAAAGTCATGCGTGATGAAAACGATAGTTTTATGAAGCATCTTTTGCAATCGCAGAAACTCGTCCTGCATCTGGCGCCGTATCAGTGGGTCCAGTGCACTAAAAGGTTCATCGAGGAACCATACTTCGGGCTCTACGGCCAGACTACGGGCAATTCCAACACGCTGCTGTTGACCACCGGAAAGCTGTCGTGGAAAGCTGTCTTCCCTCCCCTCCAACCCCACCAGGTTAATCACTTCCCTGGCGCGGGCTTCACGTTTTGACAGGTCGATACCCTGCACTTTTAACGGAAAGCAAATATTTTCGAGTACAGTCAAGTGGGGTAGCAAGCCAAAATTCTGGAACACCATGCCCATTTTGTGTCGGCGGAACTCGATTAAGTCGGCATCACTAATCTTTAATAAATCAACCCCATCCAGTAATACTGCACCTGCGGTAGGTTCGATCAATCGTGACAGGCATCTCACCATGGTCGACTTCCCCGAACCCGACAGCCCCATGATGATAAATATTTCACCCTGGTAAACATCGAAACTGACATTACAGGCGGCTCCAATATGTCCAGTATCTTTCAACTGCTGACGTAAATCTTCGGAATCACCGACGTCTCCGTTTTGCGCGGTAAAAAATTGATCAGGGTCTTCCCCGTATACCTTCCAGACATTTCGGCAAGATATTTTGATATTGTTGTTAGCTGGCTCCACTGCAAATTACCTGGCGTAGTTGTTGGTTAAAAAAGTTTCGACAAACATAAACAAAAATGGCGATATCCATGATATCGCCATTTTTTACGCTTCGATCTCGTTCTTGATAGATTACATTGCAGCCTTAACCCAGGGTTTCCAGATTGCTTCGTTTGCATCGACCCACGCGCTAACCACGTCTTCGAGTTTTTTACCTTCCTGGTCGATCGCGTTCATCATCGGAATCTGGTCCTCGTTTCTCAGGGTATAGGCAGTAAGGAGTTTATGGGCTGCTGGCCACTTTCCCGCCAACCCGCTCCATGCCAGTTTCTTGATATAACCACGCTCCCAGTCACAATCCCAGGTTGCATTGGGGTTAACCCCGACCGATGCATTATCTTCGCAGCCTTTCTGGTGTGGTGGCAATTTGACATTGTGTAGATCAACCACAGCGTGCACCCAATGTGGCGACCAGAACATTATCATTAGCGGTTCCTTGCGTATCTCTGCACCCTGAATTTCTGCTATCAGTGCGCCTTCACTGCCAGCCGGAACCGATGTGTAATCAAGCTTCAGTGCAACAAGGCGATCAACGTTGGATGTGCCCCAATCGGCTGGATAGTCGACAAAGCGCCCCTTGGGAAATGTTTCCGCATTGGCAAAAGCCTGAACGCAACTATTCAGTGCGTTGTAGTTTGGCAGGCCAGGACACTTTTCCTTTGCGGCATTATTGAAAAACCAGGATTCCACTGGAACCAGGCCGAGATCACCTAACTCCTTAACATTACCAGACGCCAGGGCTTTATCGTAATGTTCACCGATATTTGAGCTCCAAATTTCCAAAGTGGCCGATATGGTGTTGTCTTCCAGTGCCACCATCTGTGGGTAGTAGCCCGCAGTCACGTACTCGACGTTATAGCCCATACGTTTGAGTATTTCGCCGGCAACATGGGTGGAAATGTGCTGGCCACTCCATTCATTGATAGCCAGTTTAATAGGGTCGCTGGACTCGGGTACCGCTGCCTGCGCATTGGTTGTAAATCCCAGTATCGCAATTGTAATCGCGGTCAAACATGATTTTAGTTTCATTAGATTTCCTCCACAGATGTATAAAACACGCCAATTTTAATTATTTTAATCAAGCTTGCGGTCCCAGTATAACAAACGATTAAAAATAATGAAGTCGGTAATTCGAGTGTTATGAGAAGGGAGCTTAGTTAGTTAATATACGATTGATATCAGCCCTTCCGCCAATCTATAAGCCCTTCGGGGTTAATCCGGATTTCATCACCGCTTGATACCTGCTTGATTAGAGGCATGGATATCTCGATTACCGGCACATCGAGATTGTACAGTCGGTTCGCTACCATCACGCCGACACTGATTTTGAGGTCTGTTTTAGCCAGCACAAATGCGGCGGGTCCATTGCCATTTCGAAGCGCCTCTGCGATAGCCCCGGGTGTGCCTGCAGAGCCCCGGCTTTCCGGGATGAACATCACTGAACCCGCTGTACGCGTGCCATACTGGGGATGGTGTACATCGATAATTTTTCCGTTGCGAGGATCAAACCCGCCCCAGAAACTGAGCGGTTCGTGGAGCAACAACGCCAATCCGCTCGCACTTCCCGCCACCAGCACCTTGCCTTGAACGCTATTGCCCGGAGGGGTCAAGATGTTGCCCAACTGTCCAGTAATACTTCGCCTGCGACCGCCGACTCGACACATTCCGCGAGGCTACCCAGTACCACCTGTACCGGCAGCATACCGGGTGCATAATAGGCCCACTTGGCCGCATTGGTCATTACCTTTCCCCTTAAGCCGTTGACCGCGGGTGAAAAATAAGTGCAGGTATCGGTGATAATTTTTACCCCTGCCGCTTCCAGTAGGCCGATCCAGCCCTGAGATTCGGCCCGGGCATAAACGTGTCGGCTGGTTGTTAAATAAAATACAAGGCTCTTATTAATACAGCGCCCCTGCAACAATCCCACAAGACGTTCAAATTCAGTATAGGAAAAATGGGGTGTCCCCAGAGCTATACCCTGCAGGGGTTGGTTCGAATCGGTGCCAAGTTCTTCTCTGGCAGACTGTAAATCTGAGACACTAAGGCTCACTGTTTTTTCAGGCGCCTGGTTCTGACAGGCGTCATCGAGAGTTGCAGCTTCGGGTGTGATACCCACCGCATGAAATAACGGGACGCTGCCCGAAGAGCTACCGGCCGCACTGATTGCCTTCAGGTCGTCCTCGTCGGTTGAGCCGGGTAAACCACTGATCACCGGCACCAGGCTGCCGCAGTGTCGACCGACCAGGTGGCCCAGCAGGTGATAAAAAATATCACTTGCCCGGATTTGCCGAGGGATATCATCGAGTGTAAACAATACTCTGGATCTTCGTCCCTCGTCACAATGCAGGCCAGTCAGTGGCACCTTGCCAATCAGGGCCGCGCAAACATCGAAAAAATCACCATATTTATTAGTACGCGCGCCGATCACCGAATTATAAAAACTCACCGCGTTCGATTCTGAACCAACGATATGATCACCGAGTTGCGGGCGCCCGGGTAACTGATAAGGTGCACAGGTCCAGACAGGCTTACAACCGAGCTGGACATAGGCTTCCATCAGTTGCCGGGCTTCGTTCACCTCGTTGCTGGCAAATGGGTCACGAATCGAAAAATCATCCAGTGCAACCAGGCCTGTGTTAGTCCAGGTAGGGACTGCCAGCCGGGCTTTATGTTGAAGTAGAAACAGAGCAAAGTCCAGGTGCGCACGGCCACTGTAAAAACACGAATCGATATGGGCAAAACTAATTTCGATCAACGATTCGGCTGTTTCGATATTGGCCGCAGCGACAATTGTTTCCATCGCAAACTGCATCGCCTTGCCCTGCTTGCCATCGAGCAAATTCTGATCCCTGCCATCCAGGTGTAGTCCTGGCATCACTAGTGCTCCAAAATCAACCTTTTCCCGCAGTTTACTCGATTCGAATGGTGATCGTGCGGTAAATTTATTTCATTGTTTCAGAACGGGTATTTCTGGCTGCAATTTTGTCAACAGGGGTTTAATATACATTCCCTCGTCCATACGTAATGGACTCGAAACTTGGCTTAACTATTCGCTTTACCAGGGAAAGAATGTGTCAAAAACAGATCAATCCAGCCGTAAACCTCGATTAGCGCTTCGTATAATCATCGTGTTGTTGTTGTTAATGGCGATGACGGCTGCACTTGGCTACAAAAAATTTATCCAGATCCAGACCATGATGGCTCAGGGCAGCATTTTGCCACCACCGATTAGCGTCACCGTGGCGGTAGCAAAGGCGGCTGACTGGAATAAACACATCAAGGCAATAGGCACGCTTTTCGCTTCCCAGGGTGTGGATATCTCCAGTGAGGTCGCGGGGATTGTAACTTCGATTAACTTCGTTTCAGGTCAGGAAGTCAAAACCGGTAAACTATTGATCGAACTCGACAGTCGCTCTGAGCGCGCATCATTGGAATCCGCAAAGGCACAGTACGAGGCTGATAACAGCCAATATCAGCGTTTGCTCAAACTAAAGGATAAGGAATTTGTAACCAAAAATGCTCTCGACGAACAGGTGGCCCTGGTAGACATTGCTAAATCTCAAATTGGTATTACCGAGGCAGCGCTTTCGAAGAAAAGTATCGGTGCGCCATTTTCCGGTAAACTTGGTATTCGCCAGATTGATCTGGGTGAATACATTGCACCCGGGATTAGTATCGTAACACTGCAATCGATTGATCAGTTACTGCTCGACTTTACCTTACCGGAAAGTAACTTCAGGGACCTGAATGTCGGGCAATTGGTAAGCTTCAAGGTTCGTTCCTACCCCGAGCGTAATTTTTCCGGCACGGTGACCGCCTGGAATCCGCTGCTCGATGAAAATACCCGCAATGTTTCAATTCGCGCTGAAGTGGACAACAAAGAACGGCAACTGGCACCCGGCATGTTTGCCGAGATAGAGGTTGAAAGTGGGCAGAAGCTCGCCGTGTTAACTGTTCCCGAAACTGCAATATTTTATAATATCTATGGCGAAGCGGTTTATGTGCTGGAGAAACCGGAAGCGAGCGATTCTGATCCAGACCCCGCGTATATCCTCGCAGCGCGACAGGTTCGAGTCGCCTACCGCGTCGGAGGTGTTGCCGGGGTTAGCGAAGGAATCAGAGCCGGTGACCAGGTAGTCACTTCGGGACAACTCAAGTTATTTCCGAGTCTGAAGGTAGCTATCGTCGACGATGTTGCGGAGTACCAGGCGACCACTCCGACCGTTCAATAGAGTACCCGATAACATGCTAACCGATTTATTCATCAGACGACCCGTATTGTCGATGGTAATCAGCGTGATGATTGTGCTGCTGGGTGCACAGGCATTTTTTGATATTCAGGTACGCCAGTACCCCGAACTGGAAACCTCGGTGATCAGTATTACCACCGCATACCCGGGTGCCAGTGCCGAACTGATTCAGGGATTTATCAGTACCCCGATTCAACAGGCGGTATCGAGTGCCGAGGGCATCGATTATCTGCGTTCCAGCAGCAGCAACAGTGTTTCCACGGTCGAAGTTCACATGAAACTTGGTGTCGACGCGGACATCGCACTCACCGAGGTCAGTACCAAGGTATCTTCGATCCGTGAAGAACTACCGGCAGAGGCGCAGGATCCGGTCATAGCCAAGACCTCGGCTAGCGGTTTTGCGCTGGCTTATTATGGTTTTTATAGCGAAACCCTGTCCGATGTTGAAGTCACCGATTATTTACTACGTACTATTCAACCAGCGTTGTCGACGATAAAGGGTGTCGCCCAGGCCGAAATACTGGGCGGCAAAACCTATTCGATGCGGGTCTGGATGGATCCGATTCGAATGGCTGCACTCAAAGTCTCTGCGGCAGACATAGTCAACGCCATTGGTGCAGAAAACTACCAATCTGCCGCCGGGCAAACGCGGGGCAGCCTGGTCCAAACCAACGTCAACGCGATTACTGATTCTGCCGACCCCGATGTATTCAAACGTTTTATCATTCGCGATGAGGGTGCCAACGCGGTAAGACTGGGCGACGTCGCCGAGGTTGCCCTCGGTGCGGAAAACTACGACAGCCTGGTCATGTTCGATGGTGTACCGTCGATTTATATCGGCATTCTGGGCACCTCGGATGGCAATCCATTAACCACTATTAAACTGGTGACGGCCAAACTCGACAGTATCAAAAACTCGTTTCCACCCGGGCTGAAAGTTGCCATCGCCTACGATTCAACCGAGTTTATTCGGGCCTCTATCAACGAGGTGATCGTGACATTGTTACAGGCATCGATAATCGTAATTCTGGTGATATTCGTTTTTCTCGGTTCCTTCCGCTCTACCCTGATACCGTTAATCACGATTCCGCTGTCGATTGTCGGCGTGCTGTTCTACCTGCAAATGATGTCTTTTTCGATCAATTTACTGACCCTGCTGGCAATGGTAATGGCGATTGGGATGCTGGTCGACGATGCAATTCTGGTGGTTGAGAATATATATCGCCATATCGGTAATGGCCTGCGTCCAATGCAAGCCGCGCTGGTCGGCGCTCGCGAGATCGCAAAACCGGTGATCTCGACGACGATCGTGTTAAGCGTGGTATACACACCGATCGGATTACTGGGCGGACTAACCGGGGTGCTGTTCAAGGAATTCGCATTCACGCTGGTTGGCACCATTATTATCTCGACCATCATCGCCCTGACATTGTCGCCGATGATGTGCTCGCGCGTGCTCAAGCCCACCGTTGCCAACAACGCCTACGCCCGCTTCATCACCCGCTTATTTGAACGCTGGCAACATCGCTACGAGACATTTCTGACCGAATCCCTCAAAACCCGCTCGGTTACAATCCTGTTCGTCGTCGGTATACTGGCGATGCTGATCTCAATGTTTCAGTTTATTCAGAGTGAGCTTGCGCCCGAAGAAGACCAGGGCGTCATATTCACTTTTTCAAAAGCCCCTGATCACACTAGTCTCGATTACCTGAATAAATACACCGCACCCTATATCGATATATTTCGCCAGTTTGAAGACGAATATGAATCGTCGTTCATGGCCAACGGCTTTGGTGGGACGACCGTGTCTTTTGCCGGTATGTTGCTCAAGCCCTGGGAACAACGGACCCTGACATCGAATGAAATGATCCCGGCGATTCAACGGCAGCTCGACCAGCAGCCGGGTCTACAGAGTTTCGCCTTCAACCCGCCATCGCTGCCCGGCGCGAGCGGCAATACGGCGGTAGAATTTATACTCAAGACACAGGAGGGCTACGACCGTCTCTACGGTGTGGTACAGCAGGTTTTAGCCAAAGCACGCGAATCGGGACAGTTTTTCTTCATCAAAAGCGATTTTAATTTCAGCAAACCCGAGATCAAAATATCGGTCAATCGTGAACGTGCCGAGGCGATGGGCGTATCGATGCGCGATATCGGTCAGACCCTCGGTGCCATTTTGGCCGAAGGTTACGTGAGCCGGTTCAACCTCGCCGGTCGCAGCTACAAAATTATTCCACAGGCGCGCCAGGCCGATCGCGAGAATGCCGACATCATCAGCCAGTACTATGTTTATTCCGACCGCGGCGACCAGATAAGCCTATCGACACTGGTCGATGTTGAATACACCTCAGTGCCAGCCGAACTGGTACAGTTTCAACAACAAAATGCAGCCAAGATTGAAGCGGTACCGGGCGTGCCTCTCGGACAGGCACTACAGACCCTGCGTGATATTACCGAGCAGGTCGCTCCCGCCGGTTACGCCTTCGACTACCAGGGACAGTCACGCCAATTAGTACAGGAAGGTTCGGTACTTGCAGCCTCCTTTGGGTTTGCAATCGTCGTCGTATTTTTGGTGCTGGCGGCTCAATACGAAAGTTTTCGCGATCCGTTTATTATTCTTACCACGGTACCCCTGGCATTGTTCGGCGCATTGATACCGATGTTTCTTGGCCAGGTAAGCCTGAATATTTATAGCCAGGTTGGACTGATCACGCTAATAGGCCTGATCAGTAAACACGGCATATTGATTGTCGAATTTGCCAATGAGTTTCAAATCAATGAAAAACTGAACCCGGTTGAAGCTGTGATCAAAGCAGCCTCGATCCGATTGCGTCCGATATTAATGACTTCCTTTTCAACCATCATCGGTATTTTACCACTGGTAGTCGCCAGTGGCGCCGGCGCCGCGAGCCGACAGGCAATCGGCATTACTATCGTCGCCGGTTTCGCAATCGGCACCCTGTTTACGCTTTTTGTGTTGCCGGTTTTTTATACCTATTTTGCCAGTGATCGACATATCGAGATTGACCAGCAAGCCGTCGAAATACTTCAACCGGTAAATTGATAGACCCCGCAGTTAAGAGTAATTGTAATCGAGTGTAACCAGGGTCATGTTTTGACCCTCGGACAGGCGTCAAGATTTGGTCAAAAATAGCAGCGCTGGCGGTTTAATATGCTATATAAAATGGGACTCGACACACTTCGCATTCACTCGATTACCTTACAGGCTCTTCTTTGGATCAGCATCGCAGACTTTATTTTTCCCTGTTCATTATTACCTGTTTCCTGGTGGCCCTGTTGTCATCACAAAACAGCACGGTGCGCTGGCTCGATGCACAGATGTTTAGCCTCGCCAGTAACCTGTTACCAACACAATCCAGGTCTAACGAATTTCGTGTTATCCAGCTCGATGAAGCCCGTCTACAAAAACCCGAAGGCGTAAGGGAACTGCGCTCGCTACTGCGAAAACTGAAAAAATCAAACCCGGCAGAAATTCTCTGGCTAAGCGATAATTTTCCACAAATGGATTTTGCCCAGGCAGGCAATAGCAACAAGTGGAAATCAACCCAGGGCGAACGCAATAAACTGGCCTGGGTGCTGGAAGACCAGAAAATATTTTTAACTCAATATAGCAACTCGCCGAAACAGCATAAAAATATTACCTACAAAGAATCATCCACCTTTCAGGACGACTGGCGCCGATACATTCCGTCGGCATTTTTACCCCAGGTTCAGACATTCAGATTAACCAATACACAAATCCCCTACCGGGTTTATCCGTTTAATCCCGACCCATCGGATGAGCAGGCTCTGATCTGGTATGACGCGGAAAGAAAACAATCATTACCAGACCTAAGCCTGGCCGTTTTTAGCCGTTACCGGAATAGTCGCAGCCTGGCCTGGGACGGCGCAGGAGAAATTGATCTGGGTAACACACTGATATTGACCAGCCTCGCGGGTAAGGTGTTTAGTTATTTTTCAAACCTGACCGGGCGACACACCGATATCGACCCGTTGCCGCTCAAATCGGCGAGCAATAAATCGAGAACATACTATCAAAATAAACTGGTTCTGATGGGTCAGGATATCAGGCGACTGCAGATTTTGGCCGACTCGCTGAGCAGCCTGGAAGTGGGTGCCACTTACCGAATTCCTCCTGGAAGCTGGTGGCTGCTACCATCATTATTAGCACTGGTCGTTGTTTACCTGTTGTGGTTACTACCAGCGTTGTCTAAACAAAGTGGTTTATTCCTGGGTGCCTTTTTAATACTGGGCATAATCTCGGTACAGCCCGTGTTGCTGATATTACAGGGCATATGGTTACCATCGATCAGTTTGCTATTACTGATGTTAGTTGGCCATCTGGCGGTCTATGTTTATGTCTCCGGTCAATCGATCCTGGAAGATCTGCTGCGCAAGGAACATGACGCCTGGTACCAGCTGGGTCATTATCAATTTGAGAGAAATGAGTACGACATCGCTATCACCAGTTTATTAAAATGTAATGGTGACGACGGGGCACTGGCAGATCTCTACGAAATCGGTTTAAAGTTGGAACGTAAACGGCAGTATGACCGTGCATTCGAAATTTTTTCTGAAATCAGTAGTCGACGCAAAAACTATAAAGATGTAGAAAAGCGACTCAAGACCCATGGTGAAATTTCGTCCCAGGTAGCTAATACGATATCACCACCGCAGGGCCAGAAATCGTTATTGATGTCACAGGTTGAGTTACCTGAATTTGGCCGATACGCGATAGAAAAGGAATTAGGCCGTGGGGCCATGGGTGTGGTTTACCTCAGTAAAGACCCGAAGATCAACCGCAAGGTTGCTATCAAAACCCTCGACTACTCGCAGTTTTCTGTCGCTGAACTGAAAGATGTCAAGTCTCGTTTTTTTCGCGAAGCGGAAGCCGCAGGGCGGCTTAGCCACCACAACATAGTTACCGTATACGACATAGGTGAGGAGGAAGACTTCGCTTTTATCGCGATGGACTATGTCACCGGCTTCCCCCTGTCAAAGTATCTTAAGCCTGGAAAGCTGCTACCAGTAGATGAAGTCTACCGTGTCATTAAAACAGTTGCAGAGGCACTAGATTACGCGCACAAGCAAAAGATCGTTCATCGGGATATCAAACCCGGTAACATTATGTACAACCCGAAAAGTAAACAGCTAAAAATTACCGATTTTGGTATTGCCCGCATTACCGATTCCGTAAAAACGCGAACCGGTAGCTTTCTGGGTAGCCCCTCCTACATGGCACCGGAGCAGATTACCGGATCGAAGGTGGATGGCAGAGCCGATATTTATTCGCTCGGCGTCAGTTTTTATCAGTTACTCACCGGGCAGCTACCATTTAATGCCGACAACCTGGGTAACCTGGCCTATAAAATAGCCAATCAAAAACACAAGCCGATAAAAGAACTGCGTTCGGATTTGCCCGCCAGCGCAACGCGGATCATCAATAAGGCACTGCAAAAGGAACCTGGTAATCGTTTCGCTAGCGGCATCGATATGGCGAAATCAATCAAACGCGAAATGGCGGCATAAACCTGAGCGAAGGATCACCGACATTTTCGATAGAGTCTGGCCCCGGCTGATGGCCATTATCGGTAACTAAATTACTACGAAATATCACCCCAATAGCCTATATTAGGCTATATTTTATCTGAGTAAATAAATAACACTTCAAGCCACAGGAGAGCTTTCATGATTAATGCCAAGACCATCGGTTTCACCATCGCTTTTGCCATCGTCGGCACTTTATTGTTGATAACCGGTTAACACAGGGAAAGTTAACGCCCTGGTCAGAAGGGCGTTATCGAACGGGTACAATCGAAATCAAAATCAGTCAATCTGAAACAAATATCGCACCGATAATCAGTTCAAAGTAATTTACAGTAGGACCAGGAATAACACGGCCAGGGAACCGCAGCATTAGCGATGCGGACTACATCATTATCAACCCAGCTTCCCAAATTTAACTGGCGTAACGCAGTTAAACACCGACATGAACCTGTTTCATGTCGGTTTTTTTATAGTAAGATGCCCCGAATTATCAGGAATCGAACACTATGCGGCGACAGTATGACTCTCTAGCGTTAATGCTATTCATTTTTCTAACCGCCAATACCGCCGACGCCAACACATTCGAAGTCACCCCTACCCTCTATTTTTTCAATTATCAGGAATTCGATCAAAATGATGCGCTGCTGAACATTGAAGAAGGCGTGATACCAGGAGTCAAGCTGTCCTACGGTGATATCACAGAAAAGGATTCACTCAAATTCAACGCCTCTTTTTACGGCGGCACCGTCGACTACGATGGCCTGACCCAGCTTGGCATGCCCCACCAGACCGAAACCAACGAGCAGCTGGCCAGGATCGGAATATCATACTACCAGCACGAACAAACCTTCTACCCCGGACTGCTCTTCGTAGGACTACATTACTGGTACTGGGATCGAGATATACAAACTCGCAACGGTGTCCAGGGATTACACGAACAGTACACCTGGTATGAGACCGAGGTAGGGCTGAAATTTGAATCACAGGAGACGCGCCAATCCAGGTACTGGCTCGAAGTATCAGCGATGTACAATTTTAAGCCCGAGATGACGTTATTCCTGCCCTCGAGCGAAGTGGATTTCTCTCTCGGTTCAGATTTCGGATACCGCCTCCGTGCTGGTAAAACCTGGACTCGCAAAGAAGGCATGTCTACCGCCATCAGCATATTTACCGAATACTGGGAATTTGGGCGCAGTAATACTGTTTTCACTACAGATTTTTTCGGTTCTTCGGGTTTTTTAACCGAGCCGGATAGCCAGTCGTTCCATACCGGTATCGAATTCAGCTTTATTTTTAATCTTTAAAACTTATTGCACGCCGATATTATTCTCCCAGGATTATGGTTGCGATCGTTCTTTGTAGATAAAATGCCTGTAGTGACAAGGATTTACATTGTAATTTAATGCAGAAAATACTTGTTGACCGGCGGCCAATGATGTATATAATCCGCTCGGCTTGAAAGTAAGTCTTATATTTATGCACATTATTTCGACATCCCTTCGTTTGTTCCTTCTTTCGTTTGTACCTTGTCCTGTTTTTCATAAGTAATAGCAAAACTTCCAGCCCAATGGCCTCTATAGCAACAGGCTTTTTTTTAATTAAATAGGATATCTATATGTCTACAACAACCGGTACCGTTAAATGGTTCAACGAATCTAAAGGCTTTGGCTTCATCGAGCAAGAGTCTGGACCTGACGTTTTTGCACACTTCAGCGCAATTGCTGGCTCGGGTTTTAAAACCCTGGCTGAAGGCCAAAAAGTTGAATTCACTGTCACACAAGGGCAAAAGGGCCCCCAGGCAGAGAACATCGTTGCTGTCTAGTTAGCAGATCACGAATAAGGCTTACAATGATTGAATGCTAAGCCACAACCAGCCTCGCAAGAGGTGGGTAATTGAAAGAGTGAGGCTCCGGTCTCGCTCTTTTTTTTGCCTTTAACAATCAACCCGGAGACGGCAGACGCCTGTGCCCAATTTCTTCATCACGTAGGTAAGCACTTTCGTCGAGTATCCACTGCCTGAATGCGCCAATTTTTGAACTACGTGTTTTTTGCCTGGTAGTGATCAGGTGGAAACTGAGGCGCACGGGTAATCGTGTTTCAAATGGTTGTACCAGGCGCCCCGATTCCAAGGCGCCTGCTACCATTACACTAGCGCCCAAAGCGATTCCCTGTCCCTCTATCGCTGCCTCGATGACCATCTCTCCCTGGCTGAAAAATATCCCGCGACTGGCATCTACGTCGTCGACGCCGGCGGTGGCCAGCCACATTGCCCAATCTGGAAAACTAGGATCAAAATCGGTGTCCTGGCTGTGAAGTAAAGTGTGGTGACGTATATCCGATAGATCATGCACGGCTTTTCCTTCATGTTTTAAATCCGGGCTACAGACCGGGATTAGGTCAAATGAAAATAGATAATTCGAGTCGAGACCTTCGATTTCACCGGTACCAAACCGAATGCCGACATCAATATCTTCGCGTACAAAATCGACCAGCCGTGAAGAGGCATCGATCCGTACATCGATTTCCGGATGTAGCGCCTGAAATTTACACAGCCGGGGTATTAGCCACTTTGAAGTAAACGAAGGAGCAGCGGTAATCGTCAAGGGTTCCTCTCCCTGGGACCTGCGCACCGAATCAACCGCCTCGGCAATACGCGAGAAACCATCCGACAATAACGGCAGGAATACCTGCCCGGAATCAGTGAGAACGATCGAGCGATTACGCCGTTTGAATAGCTTGATTTCGAGGAATTCCTCAAGACCCCGAATTTGCTGGCTGATTGCGCCGGGCGTGACGTTAAGTTCATTAGCCGCCTTGCTAAAGCTTAAATGCCGGCCCACGGCTTCGAAAGCGCGAAGCGAATTGAGTGGCGGTAATGATGCCATTATGGTTTAGTTTTTCTAAACATTTATATAGAAATTATCGTTTGTTAAACCGTTATATTAGACATATATTCCCATCGTAGCAATAAATCTTTGAAATTACTTACTAGAGGAAATCTAATATGAAATTATTTAACTTTGCAATCGCATCAATCGTCGATGCTAACACCGGAAACGGCATCAGCCGACAATTTATCGATCAAACTGGATCAACAGATTCGGACCACCTGCAATATGGTCGCGAGATCCGTGCCAAATCTGTGCTTGCCGTGTTGGCTAAAATAAAAATTGCTGTCAAGCAGTATGTAGATGATTCCAGGGAAGCTGCTAAGGCCAGGCGAAATAATGAAGCAATCTCACAACTGAGCGAGCATATGTTGAAGGATATCGGGTTGACGTTTGTCGATATACAGGATCTGAAGTCAGGACAAACCACGCTGAAAGGATTGAACACTCGCCGCAATCAGTATCGCGACCAGGCGGCCCGCAGTAATCGACTGGTTCAGTCTACAAAACGGGTAAGTTCCCAGGTAGTTGATATCGATAGTGCCAATCAGGCGCACTACGAGGTAGCAAAATGTGCTTAAGAGTCAATGAGGCGCCCAGTTTCATGGGCGCCTCGTTACATCGGCCATCCAGGTTTCAATCAAATATCGGGCGATTGAGTCTTTTCTCGGTAGACAATATCCATCACCAGTGTCACCCCACTCGCCAAAATTACCCAGTTGTTCGGCACTAAACCATCCGGCCTCCTCTATTTCAATTCTGTCGATACGAATCTCGGTGGTCAGTGCCAGCGCATGAAACCCGAGCATAATCGAGGAAGGAAACGGCCAGGGCTGTGACGCCTGATAGGTGACATTAGTTACCTGGATACCTGACTCTTCATATACCTCACGTTTCACGGTCTCTTCCAGACTTTCAGAAGGATCTACAAATCCAGCCAAGGTAGACATCATTCGCGACGGAAATCGCGCATTGCGCGCCAGTAGACAGCGTGGCGGCCCTGACTCGGGCCGGTGTTCCACCAGCATGATTACGGCAGGATCGGTGCGAGGAAAGGTCATACGCGCGCACTGAACGTTAGTGCACAACTTGAGATGACCCCCATGCTGAATTTCAGTGGCACTACCGCAGGTACTGCAAAATCCGCTGTGCCGGTTCCAGTAGAGTAGACCTCTTGCATAGGCGAGCAACGCTGCTTCCTGCGCACTAAGGAACCACCCTGCCTGGCGTAGGTCGATAAACTCGTTATCACCTATTATGCTGTCAAATACTGTATCTTCGTACGCTGCAGCATCAGCCGCAAACAGCGGATTATCCTCATCAAGCCCCAAAAATACAACGGCGGATAGATCCAGTCCGAGATTTTTAATTTCATCACGATTGTGACTAATAGATACCGGGGCCAGGCCAGCATCCCTTTGCCAGTGCATCAGATTTTGATCGTCTTTTAATAGCAGCACTTTGCAGTTGGATCGATGCCATTGCTGATCGATCCAGACCGAGTCCTTTCTTAGCTCGCTGGCACGATCAAGGGTCAGGCCGCTGTAGTAAATTGCTTCGAAATCAGGCAAGTATTACCCTTACGCTATATAAAAATCAGGCGCTACCCGTTTGATGCCGGTATTGTTCGATAGATTCTTTTAAATCGGCATATTCACTCGAGCCAAACAGGTTCAAACTTTCGAGTAACTCCAGTTGTTTTTGTGCTTTATCGAGCTGATTAGTTTCGACATACAGCTCGCCCAAATGCTGGTTGGCGCCCGGGTGCCCGGGTTCCACGAGCAACGCCGACTGGTAAAAAATCAAGGCGTCCTCGTAGTTTAATAGCTTGCGATGACTTAAACCAATCAGGGACAGGATTCCCGGATTATCATAATCATTGTCCAGTTCGACATGGAGCTGGCCTATCGCACCACTATATTCACCTTCATCAATTAATCTTAGAATAGATTCAAGATCGACATTTGTCGACAGGTTATTATTAGAGAAGAATGCGTTACCAACCAACACCAGGAACAAAGCCAGGCTAGTGGAAAGTAACGGGCCAAGATTGAACAAATTATTCATTGCTGGTTTCTCGTATTGCGCGAATACATTATATTCCCTCAATATAGCTGTAACCATCGACGAACTATGAGTTATTTCACAACTCTTGCCAATAGTGACATTTTTACTCGGCCGGCTGAAAATCGGAGATTACGCCATCTTGTGACAGGCCTTTCAGTTCATCGACCGATAGCTCGAGCAGGCCACCCAGAACTTCCTGATTATGACTACCAAGTTGCGGACCCGGCCACCGGGTTCGTCCGGGAGTTTTATCCAGCTTAGGCATGATTGCAGGAATCTTCAGGGGCTTGCCGTTCACTTCAATATTTTCGAACAAGCCACGGGCACTGAAATGAGCGTCATTAACCATGTCTTCCACATTGTAAATCGGTCCCGCGGGTACCTTGTTCTGGTCGAGAATTTCCAGTAGTGGCAGTGAGTCATTCTGCAGGCACCAGTGCGATAGAACCCTGTCGATTTCAGCCTCGTGCTGCACCCGACCTGGATTTGTGGCTAAACGAGGGTCACTGGCCATTTCAGGCTGGTCGGCGGCAATCATCAGACGCTGAAAAATTGAGTCACCATTGCCGCCGATGACTACGAATTTACCGTCGCGGCACCGATAGGTGTTTGTCGGCACAATTCCGGTTACGGTACTACCCGAAGGCTCACGGATGACGCCTGCACCATCATATTCAGGCACTACTGCTTCCATCAGATTGAACATGGACTCGTAAAGTGCGACATCGACAACCTGTCCCCGACCACTTTGTTTTTGTTCAAGCAACGCCAAACTGATTCCAAGTGCAGCATGAATACCGGATATAGTATCGCCAATGCTTAGATTCGGACGTACCGGTGCCTCACCGGGATGCCCGTTGATATAGCGGAACCCGCTCATACCTTCACAGACGGAAGCAAATCCAGCTTTTTTCGAGTAGGGTCCAGTTTGACCAAATCCCGAAATTCGGGCATAGACAAGTCCGGGATTACTTTGTTTAAACTCATCGGGACCGAGACCCCAGCCTTCGACTACCCCCGGCCTGAAATTTTCTATCACTACATCGGCGTTATTGATCAACTCCCTGACCAGACCGACGCCTTTTTCCGATTTGAGGTTGATCGTCACCGATTTTTTGTTCCTCGCCAACGAATACCACCAGAAAGATGTGTCGTTTTGTACTTCGCGCCATCGCCGTATTGGATCGCCGCCGTCGGGTGGCTCGATTTTTATCACCTCGGCACCGAAATAACCCAGCATACACCCGGCAAATGGACCGGCCAGCAATTGCCCCAGCTCGATCACCCGATAGCCCGCCAATGGTCCCGTGTTATTCATGTTTAGCCCCAGTCGATTGTAAAAACATTTACGTTTTAGCAGTACGCAATTGTCAGGCAATCTACAAATCAAAACAATAGATAGCCATTCAGTCCGGGGGATTAGTCCCACGGTTTAATGTTGGCCAACTAGTCGATAAGATATACTTCTGTTTTTTTGGTACCAGGTAGGGCCTGTCGGGTTCAGTATAATTAGACAGGCTCGATAATAATCAGGATTAACAAGTATGCATTCGATTTCCATGCCCGATGAGCCCGATGTCCTGCTTTCGGTACGAGACCTGTTTGGTATCGATACGAGCTTGCAAGTTAAGGGTTTTTCAGAAAGCAGTGATTATGTGCCAGACATTGATAAGGCTTATCATTTTAATGCCGAGGTAACGCTTGCCATTCTGGCCGGCTTCACACATAACCGCCGAGTCATGCTACAGGGTTTACATGGCACCGGTAAATCGACCCACATCGAACAGATCGCGGCACGCCTTAACTGGCCCTGTATGCGCGTCAACCTCGACGGTCATATCAGCCGACTCGATCTAGTCGGTAAGGATTCGATCGTAATACGCGATGACCGCCAGGTTACTGAATTTCAGGAAGGCATTGTCCCCTGGTCGTTACAGCGCCCGATTGCCCTGGTATTTGACGAATACGATGCCGGACGCGCCGATGTCATGTTTGTGATTCAACGCCTGCTGGAGCGTGACGGTAAATTTACCCTGCTGGACCAGAATCGAGTATTGACACCTCACCCCTACTTCCGTTTATTTGCCACCGCAAATACTGTCGGCCTGGGAAATACAAGCGGTCTTTATCATGGCACACAACTTCTCAATCATGGCCAGATTGACCGCTGGAATATCGTTGCAACATTGAATTATCTGAGCACAGAAGAAGAAATGGCTATCGTTCAAAATCGCGCACCTGAATTTCTGGAGGATAAGAAATCCAGATTACTGAAATCGATGGTCACCCTCGCGTCACTCACCCGCCAGGGTTTCGTGGTTGGCGATCTATCGACCCTGATGTCACCACGTACAGTTATTTCCTGGGCTGAAAATAGCCTGATATTCAATGATCATGTGCTGGCCTTCAGATTCTCTTTTTTAAATAAATGCGAGGACGACGAACACGCGATCATTGCCGAGTACTTCCAGCGCTGCTTTGATCAGGAACTGGATGTTTCCTATCTACAGTTGCATCGGGGAACCGATTAGTAATCCGCCAATGCAGATCAACCAAAAACAACAGCAACTCAAACAAGAGCTTTGTGGCGCGTCGATTCGTGCCCTGACCGGGCTCGCCGATTTGCGTCATCGCGGTAAAATGCTGTTCCTGAACGGCAAACGCGTCGGACTCGATGTTCCCCATCTACAAATCGACCTGCTGCAAGATGACTTCCGGTCGTATCGCGGTGCTTCCGACGGCATTGCATTATGGCTTCGGCATAGCGACAAGCCTCTGCACCGCTCGCTAGGTCCCGATTCTCCCGTAGCGCGACTCATCTTTGACCTGCTGGAACAGCTACGTGTCGAATCGCTGGTTAATATTCAATTTCCTGGTATCAAGTCAAACCTGTATTACCGATTTCGTCAGTGGTCCCTTTTCTATCACCAGGCAAATCACACCGAGACCGAGCCTGGACTATTGATCTACACCATCGCCCAGATGGCCTGGTCGCGTTTGACTGGTAATCCGGTACTGGAGGAAACCGACGATATCATCGAAGCCACACGCGCCAACATTTCACCGGTTATCGGTCATCATTTCTCCGCGCTACGCCACAACCGACATGATCAAAAAGCCTTTGCTGAGCACGCGCTGGCGATCGCACAGATAGTCGGTAATACGGTACAAACCTCTATGCTGAAATATAATGCAGCCAATAGCAAACACGATGATCCGGAGGGCTTTTTGAGTCGTATCACCCTGGCAGCTGATTTTTCTGACGACGCCGAGGATGGCAATATAGCCACGGTTATTACCGGTACCAGCAAGGTCTTAAGTGGTGATATCGGCGTCTACCGGGTATTCACGCGCCAGTACGATAGCGAATACATAGCAGCGAGCCGAATTCGTCCCGCTGAACTGGTTGAATTTCGTGACCGGCTCGATCGCCTGATTCACGACCAGGGTATTAATATTCCGCGGTTGGCGCGACAAATCACTGACTTACTGGCAGTGCCAGGGCGTGACGGATGGCGCTTCGGTGAGGAAGAAGGCCTAATCGACGGAAGACGGTTAAGCCAGGTTATCTCGACACCGGCCGAGAGGCGTATTTTTCGCAAAGACCAATATCGTTACAAAAATGACTGCCTGGTCTCGTTTCTCATCGATTGCTCGGGATCGATGAAAAAGTATATCGAATACATTGCAATGATGGTCGATAGTTTTGGACGCGCGCTCGACCAGGCCGAAATAACGTCCGAGATCCTGGGATTTACCACCGGCAACTGGAACGGTGGACGTGCCCATCAGGACTGGCTGGCAAACGGACGTCCCGAGAATCCCGGACGCCTGAACGAGCAGTGTCATTTAATATTCAAAAATGCCGATACCCGCTGGCGTAAAGCGCGTCGAAATATTGCGGCTTTACTAAAAACACCCAGTTTTCGTGAGGGGTTAGACGGTGAGGCGGTCGACTGGGCTTGCAAACGCATGCGCAAACACGGTGAATTACGCAAAATTCTAATCGTGGTATCGGATGGCAGCCCGATGGATACTGCTACCAGTCTGACTAACGAGGAATATTACCTCGACAATCACCTTAAACAGGTAGTTGGGCGATACGAGGCCGAACCAGGCATGGAAATATATGGTCTTGGAGTTGGGCTGGACCTGACACCCTACTATTCACACAGTCTCGCAATTGATCTCGAAGAGTCTCTGGGTAATGCCGTGTTTCAACAGATTTTGCAGATGATTGCACACGCCCGGCGACGTTAAACCAGTAATCTCGGTATCACGAACGCGTAACCGGAGCCTGGAATTAAGTTTCCGGTTGGTAACAAACGGGACACTCTTCATCTCCCTAATTTTCGGACATCGATATACCGGCGGTATCCGGTGGTGGTGGATCAGGTTCTTTTTTGCCCGAACCGATATCGGCGCCGACAGGTGCAACATCCAGATCCGAAATATCTATAGCTGGAGCTGCAACCTGCTTGATTTCATCCTGCATATCACTACCAACGGGAGCGACGGTAGCCGCCAGATTTTCAATTTGATCGCCGGTAATACCGAGCGGATCGGTATTGGGTGGTGGCGCATCTCCAGGGTCTGCGGAGGTGGCTGTCCTCACGGGTGTCGCCGGAGGAGCCTTTGATGCAGCTGGTGGAGGCGATTCTGGTTTTGGACTCGAGTTGGAAACCGCCTTGCCACTTGAAGCAAGGGACCTCACTTCGCATTCGGCACCTGCCCGTTTTAGTGCAGTATGAAATTTAATCGCGGTCTGCTTATCGATATTTTTCTTGATGACAATGCGTTTTCCGGAAAATAATTGCGTCAATTTGGATTCGTCGGCCTTAAACATCACACCGAGCCTTACCTTTACTTCACCCAGGTCGGCGCCGTCGCTAATTTTACCGGAAAATGCCACTTCGTATAATTCGTCACTCATGTCATGATACCTCTGTGCAATTCCTGCACTATACTTTTATCACCGAATTTCTTTAGTATCCTCCTAATTTTAGACCAATTTTGACCCTATGAGTAAAAACACGGAAATTACCCGCCTCACCCCGCACGACCAAATGGAAATTCTTTCACAGTTGGAGGTGAACCAGCTCAAACAGGATAGCGAACACGATAGCAGTTACGATATTTATCGGCGCTGTTCCCTGGCAGTACTTAATGTCGGCAGCATAGTCGACGATAGCAAGCAGGTACTTGAACAATACAAGGATTTCAATATTCGTGTGGTACCCCAGGAACGCGGTATTAAGCTCGAATTCGAGAATGCGCCGGAAAGCGCTTATGTCGATGGCCAGGTAATTACTGGCATTCAGGAACTGTTATTTTCGGTTCTGCGCGATATCGTCTATATCAAAAACCAGATCGAAACCAATCAAATTTTTGACCTGGGTAAGCAGGAAGGTATCACTAATGCAGTGTTTCATATTCTACGAAATGCCAAGGTTCTGATTCCTGAAACCGAACCAAACCTGGTGGTATGTTGGGGGGGTCATTCGATCGGCCGCGCCGAATACGACTATACCAAGAAAGTTGGATACGAACTTGGCCTGCGTGGCCTGAACATTTGTACCGGCTGTGGCATCGGTGCGATGAAAGGTCCGATGAAAGGAGCAACTATCGGTCATAGCAAACAACGCACCTATAGCGGGCGCTATATCGGAATGAGTGAACCCGGCATAATCGCCGCCGAATCACCAAACCCCATCGTCAACGAACTGGTTATCATGCCTGACATCGAAAAAAGACTGGAGGGTTTCGTGCGTAGTGGACATGGGATCATTGTATTTCCCGGTGGTGTTGGAACCGCCGAGGAAATTCTGTACATCCTCGGGGTATTACTCAATCCGGCAAATCGTGACCTGCCCTTCCCACTCATTTTTACCGGACCTGAAAGCTCAAGGGGTTATTTCGAGATGATCGACCAGTTTGTGAAACTCACGCTCGGTCGTGAAGCCCAGCAGCTTTATAAAATCATAATCAGCGACCCGGTAACAGTGGCCCGTGAAATTACCACCGGTGTAGAATCAGTAAGAAACTTCAGGCGCGATAATAGCGATGCTTACTACTTTAACTGGATACTCGAAATTGATCAGGAGTTTCAAACACCATTTCACCCGACCCATGAAAACGTTGCCCGGTTGAATCTCGATAGCGGCTTACCAAAACACCAACTGGCCGCATCACTGCGCCAGGCATTTTCAGCTATCGTCAGCGGCAATATTAAGGAAAATGGCATTCGCGCGATCGAACAGTACGGCCCGTTTGAAATTCGCGGTAAACAAAAAATCATGCGGTCGCTCGACGACCTGCTCAAATCTTTCATACAGCAGGAACGAATGAAAGTCCCCAGCAGTCGCTATTCACCCTGTTATCAAATCATTGACCAATAATTTCGACTATAATCTGCCGAAAAATTACCGCAATACCAGATGAGTCTACTTAAATCCATTGCTATCAAGACGAAGCCACGGGCTGCCATGCAGGAACAGGACTTTGTTGAAATTACTGTTGAAAAAGGCATTAAGTGGTGGGGTGTGCTGCAACCTGATCACACCGGGTTCGATTCGGGTTGGAGATCAGGTCGAGATTGATTGAAGCCGCCGCCGTTCATCCCGGATTCCGGCAATACAATAGGAACTCACACACAGCAGCACTATACCACTGCCGATGAAAGTCAACAGGCTTGGCTGTTCGCCAACACCATACCAGACCCAGATCGGGCCGAGTATTGACTCGGTCAGGGCAAACAATGCCACTTCGGAAGCCATGATATAACGCGTGGCGATGGTGAAGCACATAAAGCCGATACCAAACTGTACCCATCCCATCAATAAAGCAATCACCAGATCGTGATTCGATATTACTAAATCATTGGCGAATATACCGCCTACCGCTGCCATTATCAGTCCCCCGAGGCAGGTGGCAGGTAGCATATCGACTTTTTGACGGCCTCGCACAATCAGTAAAAATATGACAAATGAGGCGACAACGATTAACGCGGCAATATTACCCAGCCATCTACCCTCGATAAGCCCATCGGCAAACATCAGGCCTATGCCAGTTAGCGATATCAACATTGCAATAATACCGAACCTCGAGGTTTTCTCACCCAGTATTAACCAACCGACGAGGGCAGTTGCGAGCGGCGATGCACCGATAATAAATAACGCGTTGGCCACGGTGGTTAACAAGATCGCGAATATATAGGCAACCGAACCCAGGCCCAGTGCCAGCGCTGCCCACAAGCCGGGATTGCCGATCGCTCGAAACGCATCCAGGGTGCCCTTGCGATATTTCAACAATAACACCAGGAAAAGCATAAACGAGAAAGCAATACCACGATAAAACAGGATTTGCCAACCACTCGCCGATTCGATATTACGTAGCATGATTCCAGACAGGCTCAGGAACACGCCACCTATAATGACCAGACCTGCACCGAGGGCGTATCTACGCTCCATCGATTTTTTCAACGATAGGAAACAGGCCGGTAATCGACGAGGCCACTGAAATCAAGAGGAAATATATAGTCGAGTATCAATCCGGGATTTTGACAATTGCCCGACCCCGAATCTTACCGGCGAGTATATCTTCGGCCGCCTGCGGTAGGTCAGCAAAATCGAGATCAAAGGATAACTCGTCGAGCAGCTTCAGGTCTAGATCCTGTGCCAGTCGACCCCAGGCCTGGCCACGTTTATCGAGAGAAACCATTACCGAGTCGATCCCGTACAGGGTGATACCGCGTAAAATAAACGGGGCCACCGAAGTCGGCAATTCGATGGACTCAGCCAGCCCGCAAGCGGCTACGGCACCACCATATTTAACCTGACTTAACACATTTGCCAGGGTATTACCGCCAGCCACATCGATAGAACCGGCCCATCGTTCCTTGTACAGGGGCCTGGCCTTTGCGGCAAACTCAGAACGCTTAAGAACGTCCGCCGCACCGAGCCTGTTCAAGTAATCTTTTTCCTCCATGCGCCCGGTAGTTGCCACTACCCGATAGCCCAGCTTATTCAATATCGCCACGGCGACACTGCCGACGCCACCCGATGCACCAGTAACCAGGACATCGCCGTCGCCAGGCCGTATACCGTGATTTTCGAGGGCGATGACGCACAGCATTGCCGTATATCCAGCGGTACCGATCGCCATCGCTTGTCGTGTATCAAGTCCATCTGGCAGTTGCACCAGCCAGTCGCCTTTGACCCGTGCTTTTTGTGCGTAGCCCCCCGAGTGCACTTCACCAACACCGAAACCATTCAGCACAACCTGGTCTCCGACACTGAAATTACCGTGCTCTGAGCTTAACACCGTCCCTGCTAAATCGACACCCGGTGTCAGCGGAAATGTGCGCACCACCCCGGATTTTCCAGTTAAAGCGAGGCCATCTTTGTAATTTAAGGTCGAATATTCAACCTTGACGGTAACATCCCCATCCATCAGATCGGCATCGTCAAGCTGCTTTAGCTCGCAGGTTTGACCAGTTTCAGTTTTATTGATTTGATAGGCTTGAAATTGATTAGACATAACAACTCCCGGGAAAAATTAAACGATAGTATTTGCAAGGCAAATACTTGTCAAAACAAATAGGATACAATCGCCACGATCGATCAGAAACCTAATAAACTACGAGACTCAACAATGGTTAATTCAGGTAAAATTCAATTTCTATGATGAATTACTTGAACAAATCCATAATCCTGATCCCATTGTTGTTAATTTCCTGTTCGTCTGCAGATTTACAAAGATCTGTCGACCTTCTGGCTGAAATTCAACAAAAGCCGTTGAGCAGGAGCGAGGTCGCAGCTGGCCTCAGAAGCGCCCTGGTACAGGGCATTTCAATAGGCTCAGCGCAGGCGTCAAAACTGGATGGCTATTATAAAAACCCGGCGTTAAAAATTCCGTTTCCACCCGAGGTACGAAAAGTAGAAAAGACTTTCAGACGAATCGGTCTTGGATCAGAGGTCGATAAATTCGTACGTCAACTGAACCGGGGTGCTGAAAGGGCCGCCGTGCAAGCAAAACCTATCTTCATTAATGCGATTAAATCGCTGACCATCGAGGGCGTTTTTTCTATCCTTAACGGCGAACCCGATGCAGCCACCCAGTATTTAAGGAGGGCCACATCTACATCTTTGAGGTCAAGATTTTTACCGGTCATTGCCAGGTCACTGGATGAAGTTAAAGCCACCCGATACTACGATGACATAATCAACCGATACAATAAAATTCCGCTGGTGCACAAGATAAACCCCGATCTCGATGCCTATGCGACAGACCGGGCCATCGATGGACTGTTTTTATTAGTGGCCAGGGAGGAAGCGAATATCCGTGAAAACCCGGCAGCTCGCTCGACCGAATTGCTTAGAAGAGTATTCGGTAGCCTGGATGGCTAGGTCTGGCCAGCCCCCCAAGAATTTTTAATATATAGGAAGTGGAGAACCAGTTGAAGTCGATCATCACCCTGCTGTCGTTACTTGCTGTCGGATATCTATTAATAGTCGCACTGGTTTATCTGCGGCAACGCAGCATGCTGTTTTACCCTGTGCCCGCCAGTGAGGGGATTATGGAGGAAACTATTAGCTTCAAAAACAGGGATATTTCCCTGCATGGATGGGTATTGAACAAGGGGCAAGCGGAAGCGATGATTTATTTCGGCGGCAACGCCGAAGATATAACGAATAATATTGATCTGTTCAAGGACCTGTTCAAAAATTTTACGGTCTATCTGATCGATTATCGGGGTTATGGTAATAGTCAGGGGGAGCCAACCGAGCAGGGGCTATTTTCTGACGCTATCGCGATATACGATCAAATCCAGGCGCTGCACCCCTCTATTAGCCTGATGGGCAGAAGTCTCGGCAGCGGCGTCGCAGTGTATCTCGCCTCAAAACGCGAAATCGAACAACTATTCCTGCTGACACCATACGACAGTATTGCCGAGCTCGCGCAGACACACTATCCCTATTTGCCTGCTCGTTATCTGGCCAGGGATCGATTCGATTCGATCACCTATGCCAAAAACATCAATGTACCTGTATTAATTATTGCTGCTGAGCTAGATCGGGTGGTCCCGTATAAACACGCCGAGAAGCTGAGAGATCAGTTTACCCGGGCCCAGGTCAATTATCACTTGATTGCAGGCGCCAGACACAATGACGTGACATCATTTCCCCGCTATCGTGAAGTGATTGGGGCATTCATCGCGGCTTCACAATAGCAGGTATCTATCACTTCATTCTTTCTACGGGCTGGCGTACCAGTGGCTTATCGAGTTGGCATAGTACTTTAGTATATCGAGCGACTCTGGTTTTGCCCTCAGCAGGTTTTCTTCAATCTCGATAAATCCCCTGCCCTCCAGCATCACCAATGCTGCGCTCAGTACACCTTCAAGCGCATTCGGCGCCATATCGATGGGCGCGCCTTTTTCCTGAAGCTGGGTAATGCGTATCGAAGCCGCTGCCTTCAGATCCAGTTCACTTAACCATTCCGACTGATGCTCAAGTACAATTTCACTCATCATCGCAACCGGTAAAACCGGTATTACATTCGCGATCTCCTGCATCAGTCGATGGCTTAGTCTCTGTACCTGTTCATAGCGCCTGGCTTGATCCATCTGACTCAAATCAAAATTATTTTTTTCGCTATAGCGTCGCATTGAGATTGGGTTACCGAAATTCACACTCGCATAACCGAATCGCAACCAGCGTTTATCACGGTTCATAAAAAGAGTTTTAACAAAAAATCGGCCGGTGGTTTTTAGCACGAACCAGAAGCTTCTTTTACCTGCGGCCGGATCAAGCTTGCGCACCAGGGTCATATCTTCTATGACCCGGTCATAGTTAATTCCTACCGGTACAAATACTACATCGCGGTCGATATCCGCATGGTAGTCGCGCAACATGTAATCGAGAAACCCCTGTTTCGGTTCGCGCAGCTTCCCGTCACGGGTTAAGCCACCTTCGAGAAATACCGCCTGGCAAACACCCGCGCGTGTTGCCAGATTGACGTATCGTTCCAACACCCGTCGATACAGGGCATTACGTGAATTACGCCGCACAAAAAAGGCCCCCATTGATTTAACCAGAGTTTGTAGCGGCCAGATTCTGGCCCATTCACCGACCGCGTAAGAAAGGGCTGTTTTTTCTGCGACAAGGAAAGACACCAGAATATAATCCAGGTTGCTACGATGATTCATCACAAATACTACGCTGGCATCCGGCGAAATCTTTTTCAGGCCCTCGTCGTCATAGAAACCAACACGTACCCGATACAACATTCGACCAATCGATTTAGCCAGCCAGTAGCCAAAGCGAAAATAGACATAGGCATTGAACGATGGGGCTATCTCATTGGCGTAACGCAGTACTTTCGCCTGTACCACCTCCTTTGGCATCGCGTGTTCCCTGGCATATTCCTTGATTGCTTCAGTGACCCTGTCATCGAACACCAGCTGGTCGATCAACGCCTGCCTGCGGGTAAGTTGAAACGGCCTGATTTCTATATCGAGGCGGGTATTAACCTCCTCGATAACACGATTCACGCGACGACGCAGGTACCAGCGAAACCCGGGAAGTAAAATACGATCCAGTATCAATAATACAGCGGTTAAAACCAGTAGGACGAATATCCAGAACGGCAGGGTTATAGAACTTTCCATCACTGCTGCAGTTTCAAAGCGAAAATGATGGAATTGGCAAATCGCGAAGCGGTAATCGCCAGTTTTTGTCTAGAATCATCTGGGTAGCTCTGGACCCGTTGTAGTCACCTTGTAACGCAGGCCATCAGAGTAACAACATTAGGAATTTCTGACTACTCCTAATAGAGCTGGATAGACACCAGGTCAATCCGATCGACGCAAATAGATACCGCCATAGTGAGCAATTCGGCGACATCAGTAGCGAGGGTGGCGAGAAATTCGGACTAGGATATACGGTTTTTAAGGTGGGTCTTGATTCCGGCAAACACCGCATTTGCCAATTTTTGTTGATGCTTGCTACTGCGTAATTTTCTCTCTTCCTTAGGATTAGAGATGAATGCGGTTTCAATTAGAATTGACGTCATATCGGGCGCTTTGAGTACCGCAAATCCAGCTTGTTGCACCTGTTTATTATTTAGCTTCGATACCTTACGCAGGTTTTTCAATACATTAGAGCCAAATTGCAGACTATCCTGAATGGTTGCTGTTTGAGACAGGTCAAGCAAGACCGACGCAATCAAATCGTCCTTGTCGGCAAGACTGATACCACCGAGTAAATCAGAAGCATTTTCCTTCTCGGCTATGCGTCGTGCCGCCTCGCTACTGGCACCGTTGAGTGATAATGCATAAACCGAAGCACCCTCGGCTCTCGGGCTTCTAAATGAATCAGCATGGAGCGAAATAAATAAATCAGCCCGATTATCACGTGCTTTTTTTACACGATTTCGCAATATAACAAACTGGTCTCGATTACGCGTCAGGATGGCCTTATATCCCGGCTCTCGATTGATCAATGTTTTCATCTTTTTTGCAACTGCCAGTGTGACATCTTTTTCACGTGTACCTTTCCTGCCGATAGCACCGGGATCGCGTCCACCATGACCCGGATCGATTGCAATAATAAATTCTTTTTTCTGCTTTTGTCTTTGCTGCTGACTGGTAATTATCGGCGTTGGGCTCAGATTAGTCGCGTGTAAGTCAACCACCAGGCGATGTCCCGATTTCCCATCAGGTTTGAGAAAAAAACTACGCGGTCGCACACTATTTTTCAAATCCAGCACCACTCTGAGTGTATCCGAACCCCGCTTGGCCGAACGTATACCTCGCATTAGACTGGTTTTTTGCTTAACAACGACCAGGGCGCTACTCTCACGCGTGCGTTTCAGATCTATGACGATTCGCCGTGGATTATCCAGCGTGAACAGATTGTGTCCAGTACCAGTCGAAAGATCGAAAACCACTCGGGTATGGTTATCGGAGGTCTGAGATACACGAATGCCGGTTAACGCCGCGGAACTCTTTGCGAATGTGGTTTTATGGCCTGCCAGCATCACTAGCGCTGCGCCGTAACGAGCCACTCGTTTTAGAAAACCGCGCCTTGTTGTCGAAAATGGATCCATAGGTCCGGGGAGTGAGTACTTTTCGCCAATAGGGAGACTCTATTTATAGTTAATTCAGGTCGAAAAATCAACCTTTTTCCTATATTTATTAATTAGATAGTGGGTTTATCTAGAATATTACTAAGGAATCACAGCAGCGACCAGTCGTCTACCCCAGTTATCACTCGATTTAAATTCAAGCAGGCGTCCATCAACATCGTAATCGATACCAATTTCGAGACCGACGCCGGTTAAATAACCCTCGGCCCGCTCTGGCCATTCGATAAAGCAGATGGTTGTCGAATTGAGGTAATCTCGATAGCCCAGATATTCCAACTCTTCGGCGTCCGCCAGACGGTAAAGATCCAGATGAGCAATGCAGAGCTGATCAAACTCGTAGTATTCAATCAGCGTATAGGTTGGACTTCGAACCCCGCTGCTTACCCCTAACGATTCGAGTGCGCCGCGTACCAACGTCGTCTTTCCGCTACCCAGGTTACCGCGTAACGCAATAATGCCACCCGATTCGCAGGCTGCAATCAAGTCAGCGCCAAGTTGACGCATCTGCGCCTCATGCTTGATTAACATAAACTGCGTCGCGATTCCTGCAGCTGCTTAACTATACGGGGGATACACTGCACAATATCACTGGCGATCAGTCCACTCTCGTCATAATGCACGGTATAGTCCTCGGCACAGAGTGCGTGAATTAACACGCCGGTGCGGGCGGCTTCAAAAGCAGCCAGTTTCTGCCCCAGCAACGCGGCTATTAAACCGGCCAGTACGTCACCAGTACCCGCAGTGGCCATACCCGGGTTTCCCCCCACATTGATCTGTGCTGTCAATCCGGCTTTTTGAATAATGCTACCACTACCCTTTAATACGCTCACCACATCGAATTTATCGACCAGCAACTGGCAGGCTTTCAAACGGTCAAGTTGAATCTCGGTCGATGTCGTCGACAGCAATTTAGCCGCTTCACCCGGGTGTGGAGTAATGACAACCTGCTTTGACTTTAGGGCCAGGAGGAAATCTGCCTCTAGCGCACCGGCATCTACAACCATTGGTTGTTTGCAGTTGCGCAATTTTGTCAAACAGGATTTTGCGGCATCGCTTTGCCCCAGCCCGGGACCGACCACAATCACCGTTGCCTGCGCGAGCCTGGTATCAATATCATCCCAACTTTGCACCATGAGTTCGGGTATCGCCGATAATTCATGAGTGCACTGTGGGTGTACCAATACACTAACCAGGCCCGCACCACCACGTAAAGCCGCCTGAGCGGCGAGCGAAGTGGCGCCTGTCATGCCCTGGTCACCCCCCACAATCAGCACGTGGCCGAATTCTTTTTTATGTGAATTGCGCTTACGTTTCGCTGGTAATATGACATTGCATTGATCGATCACCGACAGGGTCGGGGTCTGGCTCTCCCGGGTATGCGACGATACACCCAGATCGTCAAATAGCAGTTCACCACAGAAATCGGGGCCATCGGCCAGATATTGCCCCACCTTGGCTGCAATAAAGCTAACCGTAAGATCAGCTTCCACCGCGCAAGGCTGAGCAATGCCGGTATTCGCGTTCAAACCCGATGGAATATCGATCGCAACACGAATCGCATCGGCCTGGTTGACCTGTTTTATCAGCGCTTGCCAATCCGCATCCAGGTCTCTGCTCAACCCTATACCCAGAAGACCGTCGACGATGACTTCACCGATAATTTCCTGTTGACCCGGCTCGAGGATTTCGCCACCACTTTGTAGCCAGATATTGTAAAAATGCGCGGAGGTTTCCGACTGTCGTGCGAGATCGCCGTAAACAACGAGCTGAACATCTTTACCCTGCTGATGCGCGAGAATGGCAACCACGAATGCATCACCGCCATTATTACCCGAACCGGCAAAAATTGTGATACGTGTCATTTCAGGCCAGCGATTCGAAATTTCGTGCCAGACTCGCTCACCGGCACGCTGCATCAGGCTGATTTCTGACAAGCCATCGGCCTCGACTGCGGCCCTGTCGAGTCGATAAACAGATTCTACATCGTACAATAACATGGGCATTTTATACATCAGCAATGCTGCTAATGAAAGCGATTTGCGGTATAACTTCGGGCAGTATTCGTTTCTCATCGCGGCTCGACTGTTTGATATACTCAGGTGACGGACTGGCTAGTAGAATTTGACTAAATGCAAATCAAGAACAGTGAGGGCTTTTATATCGTAGCCAGGGAATCGGGCGCAGAACATCCCGCACTACCCACCTGGGCAAACGCATCTGATAATCCATTAAACCTCGACGACAGGCTTCCCTGGAACAGTGAACGCATTGAGATCGACGAGGTACCTGGCGCATTTCAATTGCTCGGCATTTTATCCCTGGCCGAATGTCAGCTAATGATTGACCTGACTGAATCGCTGGGTTACCTGCAAGATGCGGCGGTCTCACTACCCCGCTCGGTCCGCCACAATCATAATGCCACCTGGGTAGTAGACGACCTAACAGGTGATATCATCTGGCGACGCTGTCAACGATTAATGAGTGACGTAAAGGGAATTTTCTCAGGCAAAAAGGCGCTTGGTATCAATACTCGTTTTCGATTCTATCGTTACCAGACAGGTGATTATTTTAAACCGCATACCGATGGCGCCTGGCCGGGCAGTAAGGTTGTCGATAGAAAACTTTTAGCCAACGCCTATTCGGATCGATGGAGTCAGCTATCGTTTCTCCTGTTTTTAAGCGATGAATTTGAAGGTGGCCACACCCAGTTTTTTGTCGAAGGAAATAACCCATCCCAGCCTGCGCAAAATCGCCATCAGTCCACGATGGTGAATATCAAAACAGCAGCGGGCGCGGCACTGTGCTTTCCTCACGGCATGCACCCCCTACATTGTGTTCATGGTTCAGAAGAAATTGTTTCCGGTACGAAATATATCATCCGATCGGATGTTTTGTATGAAATTTAAATCCAGCCGGGAGATTGTTGGCTTTCAACATCATCCATGCGAGTAGATAGTCTCCGTCCCCTGTTCCGGCGCCGCGGGCACCATTTGCGACAACACCAGCGACATTACCGCGATTAAGGCGCCGGTAATAAACACCATCGGCGGGGAAACGATCCATACCAGCCCGAGTGCGAAAGGCAATAAAACAGCGGCGATGTGATTGATCGAAAATGATACACCGGCAGTCGCAGCTATATCGGCTGGATCAGCTATCTTTTTGAGGTAACTTTTCAATGCGATCGCCATGGCAAAGAAGAAGTGATCGAGTATATAAAGCATGGACGCGAATACCGCACTTTCTGCAATTGCGTAACAACTGAATATGATGATCAATCCGCAGTACTCGAGTGTCAGGGTTCGCTTTTCGCCCCAGTAACTCACCAACTGACCAATCTTGGGAGCGAGATAAATTGTCAACACACCATTGATCAGGAACAGCATTGACATTTCACCGACTGTGAAATGAAATTTTTCCACCATTAAAAAACCGGCGAAGACGACAAAAATCTGGCGACGTGCACCAGAAAGAAACGTCAGCAGGTAATACAACCAGTAACGCTTTCTCAAAATTATTTTTTTGTGTTGTTCGGAATCACCTTTGAAATGCGGGAATTTAAAATACATCATGGCTGCGATCAGTACCGTTAATGACCCGCCGAGCAGGTAAACCACGTCATAACCCAGATTGAGAATGTCGACCAGGCAGTAAAGTGCGGCGAAAACGCACAATCCGGTAAATGATCCAACCGCCAGCTGCTTGCCCATGATAACCGGCAACCGCTCCTTGCTAATTAACTGAAGCGTCAACGACTGGTTGATAGTTTCGGCATAATGATATCCGAGCGACATTAATACCGTGGTGAAGTACAGACCCATGATCGACGGCAGGTACCCCGTTATTGCGGTGCCGATGCCGAGAGTCAGCAAAGCCAGAAATGCAACAGTTTGCTCGCGCATGATCAATAGTAGAAAAATAACGCCGAATGCAATAAATCCGGGAATTTCACGCAGGCTCTGCAATATTCCAATCTCGATACCGGTAAACCCAACCTGTTCGATCGAGAAGTTGTTAATCAGCGCCTGCCAGGTCGCAAATGACAACGGCACGGCTGCAGAAAACAGGTAAAGAAAAATTTCCGGGCGCTGAAAATGCTGTTTAAACATGGGATCCTGCTATTAGAATTACCTGACCAGAGCCCGGGAAAGGTAATCCATTCCCTGAGGCTGCGAATACTCGTTATCGGCATCAATAATATCATGATCCGGAAAAAGCTACTGCCATGGATTTGAGAATTTTCCTTTATTGTAGATTGCGATTCGCAAAAAGATAAAATAGCCGCATGAATACTTTCATCTACGGCTTTTCACTCGGATTTTCTTTGATCCTCGCGATTGGCGCGCAAAACGCATTTGTACTGAAGCAGGGCTTGAAAGGTGAGCATGTATTTATGGTTTGCCTGATCTGCGCTCTATCTGATGCAATATTAATCCTGATCGGGGTGAGCGGGTTCCATCTACTGATCTCGAATTTTCCCGGGCTAGTCACTATCGCCCGTTACGGCGGCGTAATTTTCCTTCTGGTTTATGGATTTCTCAGTTTCCGTAAAGCCTGGCAATCAGGGTATGCATTAATGCCGAGTGAAATCGCCAGTGGAAGCTGGGTTAAAGCGGCGCTCACCTGCCTTGCCTTCACCTGGTTGAACCCGCACGTCTACCTGGATACGGTCGTGCTGCTGGGTTCGGTGTCTTCACAGTTCTCGGACGATATCGAGAATTTTGCGCTCGGCGCCACCAGCTCCTCTTTTGTATTCTTTTTCTCACTCGGCTATGGCGCGGGATTCTTGCGTCCGATATTTGCGCTCGCCCGATCCTGGCAAGTACTGGAAATAATAATCGGTATCATCATGTGGGCCATAGCAGCGAAGCTTGTATTCATGCCATAGCCAAGATACCTTTCACGTTATAACTGATACGAGGATTATTATGCGATTAAAAGACAGGGTAGCCGTTGTTACCGGTGCCAGCAACGGTATTGGCCTGGCCATCTGCAAGCGATATCTTGCTGAAGGCGTTAAGCTGGTAATGACCGATATAGATGCCAGAAAGGGCCAGGCTGAAAGGGAGAACCTAGAAAGCGAAGGCGATGTCATTTTTATCCAGAGCGATGTCGGTGACAAGACCAGTGTCGATCAACTGTTTGCCAGTGCCGTCGAGCATTTTGGTCGTGTCGATATAGCCGTAGCTAACGCCGGGATATTAAAAACCGGTGACTTCCTGGAATTCAGTGAAGAAGACTTCGATGCTGTGATCAGGGTAAATTTGAAAGGTGTATTTCTGACCGGCCAGGCAGCGGCTCGACATATGTCGGCTCAAGACCCACAGGGCGGGATAATAATCAATATGTCATCGACCAACCAGGTATTGGCAATTCCACAAATAACACCGTATGTAGTCGCCAAAGGTGGTGTTGGCCAATTGACCAAGGTAATGGCGATTAGCCTGGTCGATCAGAGTATTCGCGTCAACGGCATCGGCCCCGGATCGGTAGCTACCGAGATGTTTTTAAATAATATTGCCACCAACGAAAAGGCACTGGCCGCGGTGATGTCGCGCACACCGATGAAACGCCCGGCCGACCCCAGTGAAATTGCATCGATTGCGGTGTTCCTCGCCAGTGAGGATTCTTCATATATTACCGGGCAGACTATTTTTGCCGATGGTGGGCGGTTGCCATTGGCTTATACCTGTTAGTTTTTTGATAAGTCTGGATAATTCTGGGGACACAATACTTTAATTCTGGGGACACAATACTTAATTCAATTTCCTCCTGGAATTCAGGGGAAACGGGAAAGAGTTAAGTATTGTGTCCCCAGATCTCATTGTGTCCCCAGATCTCCAGATCTCCAGGATTACGCGTACCAGTGATTGCTGGGTTTGCCGATTGCTTTTGTGTAGACTTCGGGTCAAACATTGTCAAACAATAATAAAGCTGGCCGTCGATTATCAACCTGACCCCGGAATCTCGGTTTATGATTCGAGTTGAAAGTTTGTGTAAACACTTCGGTGGGCTAAAAGCCGTCGATAACGTATCGATCAGTATCGGTAAAGGTTCAATTACGGGTCTTATCGGCCCAAATGGGGCTGGTAAGACTACCCTGTTTAATACCATTGCTGGTTTATATGAACCAACTTCAGGTCAGGTATATCTTGGCGCTGAAGATATTACCGGACTCAAGCCACACCAACTATTCAACAAGGGATTGTTAAGAACTTTTCAAATTGCCCACGAGTTTTCGCGTCTAAGTGTCGTCGAAAATCTGATGATGGTGCCAGCAGATCAATCGGGGGAAAATCTGATCAATGCCTGGTTCCGTCGCAGCGAGGTTGAGCAGGAGGAAAGGGATACCCACGACAAGGCGATGGAAGTTATCAACTTTTTAAATTTAAATCATATTTGTGACGAGCTGGCTGGCAATCTTTCAGGCGGACAGAAAAAGTTACTGGAACTGGGTCGTACGATGATGGTTGATGCCAGGATAGTTTTCCTCGACGAGGTTGGCGCGGGTGTCAATCGCACTCTATTAAGAGAAATCGGCGACGCCATCATTAAATTAAATGAGGAAAAGGGTTATACCTTCTGCATGATCGAACACGACATGGATTTTATCGGGCGCATGTGTGACCCGGTGATATGCATGGCCGAAGGCTCGGTGTTAGCCGAGGGTACCGCCGAGGAAGTGCAAAATAATGAAGAGGTCATCGAGGCCTATCTTGGGCGTGGATTAAAGAACAAGGATTTAAGAGCCAGGGCGGGGGCAAAGGCATGAGCTTTCTCAGCGGTGAACAAATGACCGGGGGATACGGTGGCGCCGATATTCTGAAAAGTTGCAGCGTTGATGTGGACAGGGGTGAAATAGCGGTCATCGTCGGTCCCAATGGTGCAGGCAAATCAACCGCGATGAAAGCCATGCTTGGAATGTTGGATCTAAAGGAAGGTTCGGTGCTCTTCAGGGGCAAGGATATAACGCGTTTATCACCGCAGGACCGAATTGCAGAAGGCATAGCCTTTGTCCCGCAAACTAACAATGTATTCGTCAATATGACGGTGCACGAAAATCTTGAAATGGGTGCTTTCCTGCGCGACGACGATATTAGCGAAACCCTTGAGCAGGTATATGAACTATTCCCGGTACTCGCAGAAAAACAGGGGCAGCTGGCTGGCGAATTATCGGGCGGACAACGCCAGCAGGTCGCCGTTGGTCGGGCCCTGATGTCGCAGCCTTCGGTTTTAATGCTGGACGAGCCCACGGCCGGCGTGTCTCCGATAGTCATGGACGAGTTATTCGATCGAATCCTGGAGGTGCGAGAATCCGGTGTTGCGATACTGATGGTCGAGCAAAATGCCCGCCAGGCTTTGAATATCGCCGACAAGGGGTTTGTGTTGGTAATTGGTGAAAACCGCCATACCGATACCGGCCAGGCTTTACTCGAAGACCCCGAGGTCCGTCGCTCGTTCCTGGGAGGATAGAAATGGAATTCATCACCGATATTCTCAATGCAATAGTCCTGATACTTAACTTTCTCGTTGTGCCGGGCCTGTCATATGGCTCGCAGCTAGCGCTCGGCGCATTAGGCATTACGCTGATATTTGGCATACTTCGTTTTGCCAATTTTGCCCATGGCGACACGATGGCATTCGGCACCATGGTCACGATTCTAACAACCTGGTGGCTACAGTCGAAGGGCATTAGCCTCGGACCTTTACCCACCGCACTGCTGGCATTGCCGCTCGGTATTGTTTTCACCATTGCACTGATGGTCATCACCGATAAGACTGTTTATCAATATTATCGGCATCATAAGGCGCCATCGGTCACACTGATGATTGCTTCGATGGGTGTGATGTTCATGACCAATGGAATCGTGCGCTTTATTATCGGTCCTAACGATCAGCGCTTCCTCGACGGCGAGCGATTTATTATCCGCGCCCGCGATTTCAAGGCGGTGACAGGACTTAGTGAAGGTTTGACTATCAAGGTGACACAGGGCCTGACCATTTTTATCGCAATAGTTCTGGTTATCGCGTTGTTCTGGTTCTTACAGAAAACTCGAACTGGCAAGGCCATGCGCGCATACTCAGACAATGAAGATCTGGCACTGCTTTCAGGTGTTAACCCCGACCGTGTAGTTCTTGTTACCTGGATTCTCGCGGGCACCCTGGCGACTATTGCCGGCACCCTGTACGGACTAGACAAGAGCTTTAAACCTTTTACCTACCTGCAATTGTTATTGCCGATGTTTGCGGCCGCTATCGTCGGCGGTATTGGCAACCCGATTGGGGCGATCCTGGGCGGCTATGTTATCGCGTTTTCGGAAGTATTCGTGACCTACGCTTACAAGAAGTTCTTTGTTTATCTTTTGCCTACCGCGTTAGAACCTGAAGGATTGATGCAGTTATTGTCGACCGACTACAAGTTTGCGGTGTCTTTTATCATTCTGGTGCTGGTATTACTGATCAAGCCGACCGGTATACTAAAAGGCAGGGTACTGTGAGCAACGAACAAAGAACCTGGCTCGCATTTGGGCTGGTTGGACTGTTATTGCTGATTATCGGCTTTAGTCAGTCCTGGTCGGTAGCATTGGGTATATTCAATCTCTGCCTGATTTCTGCGGTAATGGCCCTGGGAGTAAACATGCAGTGGGGCTATGCCGGTCTACTCAATGTCGGCATCATGGGATTTGCCGCGCTCGGAGGCATGGCTGCAGTATTGGTTTCCCAGGCCCCGATCACTGCCGCCTGGGAAGCCGGATGGGCTAACCTGTTATTGGCGGCAATATTTTTTATGGCCACGGTTGCGCTGGCGATTTTTGCTTTTCGGAAAATGGATGCCGGACAGCATCGAACCATCGCGATCAGTGCAACGCTAATTATTGGCCTTTTTATAACGCGTTATTTCCTTGACCCCGCGGTGGCCTCGATTGAAGCCGTAGAACCCGCCAAAACCGGCTTTCTTGGCGGAATGGGTATGCCAATCCTGTTTTCCTGGGTCATTGGCGGAATCGTAGCGGCAGGAATCGCCTGGTTAATCGGCAAGGTAGCGCTTGGCCTGCGGGCCGATTACCTGGCGATCGCAACCCTGGGGATATCTGAAATAATTATTGCGGTGTTGAAAAATGAAGACTGGCTGACCCGCGGTGTCAAAAACGTCACTGGCCTGCCCCGCCCGGTGCCCTACGAGATTGAATTGCAATCCAGTGACTGGTTTCTCGAGCTGATCACCTGGTGGCACAGTGGCTCATTGATGAATCTGACTGATATCGACAAACAGGCAGCCCTCAGGCAATTCACCATCGAGGGCTCAAGTATTTTCGTCAAGCTTTGTTATACAGGGCTGTTCGCCTCGGTATTGATAATAATACTCATGTTGAGTGTGAAGGCACTTAATTCACCCTGGGGCCGGATGATGCGCGCTATCCGCGACAATGAAATTGCAGCTGGTGCGATGGGTAAGGACGTTACCCGCAGGCACCTGCAGATTTTCATCATCGGCTCGGCCGTAGTGGGAATAGCTGGCGCCATGCTAACGACACTGGATGGACAGTTTACACCGACTTCCTACCAGCCCCTGCGCTTCACCTTCCTGATCTGGGTTATGGTGATCGTCGGCGGATCGGGCAACAATATGGGATCGGTACTCGGGGGTTTCCTGATCTGGCTGGTGTGGATTGAGGCCGAACCGGTTGGAGTCTGGTTGGTAGAATTTGGTACTTCATGGTTGGACGATAGTAATACCTTTAAAATTCACCTGATCGACCATGCCCAGCATATGCGACTGTTCTTTATGGGAATGGTACTTTTGCTTGTACTTCGCTTCAGCCCTGGTGGGATATTACCGGAAGTGATCAGGAAACGAGTTTAACACGCAGAGAATCTCTGGTGACCTGTTAAGCCTCGGTCCCCGGGAAACCACTGTCGCAACCCGTCCAGATCAATGATCATCACCCTACTATCTCCAGCATGACTGCCCCTGGTGTAGCCGGAATATCCTGTGTCCTAAATAAACCTGGGCTTGTTAAAAAAGCCCAGGTTGTTTTACAACAGCTATTATTTTCAGGCTTAGCGCGACAATACCTAGTGAACTTTAATCGTATTCCACTTACCACTGCCAACTTCGAGTTCCTTATAGGTTCCGAAAACCTCACCGACATCGTTAAATTCAACATTGGTAGCACCTTGATAATCGACATCACCACCTGCTGAAATTATTTTCAATGCCTTGTCTAGCTCGCCCGGGCCAATTTTCTTGCCCGGAGCGTTGGCTACCACCATCATCTTCGACTGTATAGCGGCACGATCTGCGGAACCCGCTGCCTGAATGGCCAGAATAATCAAAGCAGCCGCATCATAGGATTCGGGTACGAAGGGTCCATCGCCAGATATGCCATTGGCATTCGCATATTTAAGAAAAGCGTCGGCACCCGACGAACCACCGGGTAAGGTTGCTATAGCACCATTAAGATCCGAACCAATCGCTGCAATGATAGACTCACCGACCATGCCGTCAGCCATGACAAAATTACTGAATGCATCCAGATCGACCGAAGCCTGGATAATGCCTTTACCGCCCTGGTCAATATAACCGAAAACCGCGAGGTGCTTCGAGCCCGAAGCCGATAATGCACCCACCTCGGCAGAATAGTCAGCTTTACCATCTTCATGTGCCGCGATAATAGACACCTTGCCGCCTTTCGCCTTGAAAGCCTTGCTGAATGAATCAGAAAGACCTTTACCATAGTCATTATTAGTATAGGTAACGGCTATTTCGCTTATTCCGCGACTAGACAAAACATCGGCCAGTACCTGTCCCTGGCGAGCATCGGAAGGAGCCGTGCGGTGAAAAAGACCCTTGTCATCAATGGTCGACAGGGCCGGCGATGTTGCCGAAGGGGACACCATCACGACACCATTTGGCACCGCAACGTTATTCGCTATTGCAGTGGTAACTCCCGAACAGTCGGCACCCATAATCGCAACAACCCCATCAGAGGTGATCAGACGTTCAGCGACAGATGAAGCCGCGGCCGAATCGATACAGGTTGAATCACCACGAACACCGACAATGGTACTGCCATCGAGTAAACTTCCCGACTTCGATGCTTCAGACATCGCCAACTCAGCTCCATCTGCCATGGCGGGTGTGAGTGATTCGATGGGTCCGGTAAATCCAAGAATGATCCCTACCTTGATCTCTTCGGCGGCTACCGGGGCAGACAATACTGTTAGTACTGTTGAGGTTAATAGAAATTTTTTCATGAGTGCTCTCTAAATTATTAAATTTATGGTTGCCCGACATTCTTTAGGAATTATTCTCGAACCCCGGGTTTACCGGCCAATATTATCACTGTTTTCAGATGCTTGCATATGCTCGCATTGATTTCACCACCAAAAGGCGCAGAATTTTTGTATTTTGCAGGAAATTAGGTTGCTTTTATTCACTATTCTCATTATTTTCAACGGTCTTTTAAACCAGGCAAAATCCACGACCATACCATGCCGATAGATGTATCCATCAATGACCAGTCAACTTTATCAAGTTGGCGCAATTTTCCTATCAAGCAGCAACCAAGCTACCCGGATCAGGACAGGCTAAAGCAGGTAGAGCAAAAATTACACGGTTATCCACCACTGGTTTTCGCTCAAGAAATTCGCGACTTGAAAAATAATCTCGCCGAAATCTCTGCCGGTCGTGGCTTTTTGTTGCAAGCGGGTGATTGCGCTGAAGCGTTCGCAGATTTCAATGCCAACAAAATCCGCGATACCTTCAAGGTTTTATTGCAAATGGCCGTAATTTTGACTTTTGGCGGGCGCAAACCGGTAACAAAACTTGCCCGTACCGCTGGACAATTTGCCAAACCGCGCTCATCTGATCTGGAAGAAATCGATGGTATCTCGCTGCCCAGTTACCGGGGAGACATTATTAACGGCGCCGACTTTACTGCGATAGCACGGGTACCTGACCCGGAACGTATGCTGCAGGCCTATCACCAGTGTGCCGCAACACTGAACCTGTTACGCGCCTTTGCGCAGGGCGGCCTGGCCGATCTACATCAGGTACATCGCTGGAATATGAGTTTTGTCGAAACCAGCCCGGCCAGGGAACGCTATCTAAAAATGTCGGAACGCATTGAAGACGCTCTTGGTTTCATGGAGGTCTGTGGTATTACATCAGAGACTGCCCCTTCTATTCGTGAAACCCAGTTATTTACTTCACACGAGGCGTTATTGCTCAACTATGAAGAAGCACTGTCGAGAATCGATTCGTTTACCGACCAACGCTACAATTGCTCAGCACATTTCGTCTGGATTGGCGAACGTACGCGCCAGATCGACCATGCCCATGTCGAATTCTTTCGACACATTGAAAATCCAGTTGGAGTTAAAATCGGGCCTTCTATCGATAATGACGAGTTGATACGTCTGATCGACACACTTAATCCCGACAATCAGGCCGGGCGATTAACGCTGATCACACGCATGGGCGCCGATAGGCTCGCCGAAACTCTGCCAGGTTTGATTCGCGCAGTTGATAACGAGGGTCGAAAGGTTGTCTGGTCATGCGACCCGATGCATGGCAATACAGTAAAGGCTAGCAGCGGTTACAAAACTCGCCAGTTTGATGACATCATGCGTGAACTTCGCCAGTTTTTTTCCGTACATCAGGCTGAGGGCAGTTACCCTGGTGGTATCCACCTCGAAATGACCGGCGAAGATGTTACCGAGTGTACCGGTGGCGCCTATCAAATTTCCGACGCCGACCTGGGCACACGTTATCTGACCCAGTGTGATCCCAGACTCAATGCTGACCAGGTATTAGAACTGGCTTACCTGATTGCTGACTCTTTAAGAACCACCAAAACGGACACCGAGTCACCCGGTACAGCTAGCCCGTATATTGCATAAAGGCGGTGGTAACTTATGACCTTTATCAATAAATTCAAAAATTTAGGCACGAAAATCATGGTAAATGGGAAATACATTTTGTACCTGAACAAATTCAGGAAAAATCTGGCTGCCAATCTTGATCGATCCCCCTTGATCCATAGCTACGGCTATGCACCGGCGGGCGATAGATCAACCTTGTTTGCCATATTTCCCCTGAGCTTCGTTCCCTTCATGCAATATACGGACTAGCTCGTAATCTTTATAAATAGAAATATTCTTCAAGGCGACCCATGATCCACACCACTGGTACCGATAGCAAACTTCAGCAGGTATTAAAAGCCGGCCACTTTGCGATGACCGCCGAAACCTCACCCCCGGATGCCGCCTCGGCCGATGTTGTGCTTAATCGGGTCAAATGCTTGAAGGGTATCGCCGATGCCGTCAATGTCACTGACGGTGCAAGTGCGCGGGTACATATGTCAGCCCTTGCTGCCGCGGCGATTATGGCAGCCGAGGGTATCGACCCGGTATTGCAGTTAACCACCCGTGATCGCAATCGGCTCGCCCTGCAAGGTGACGTTATCGGTGCGTCTGCACTCGGTATTCATAATTTTCTGTGCCTCACTGGCGACAGGATGTCGGCTGGCGATCAACCCGATGCCGCCGAGGTATTCGAAATAGATAGTGGCAAATTGATGCGCCAGATACGTGATATGCGTGACCTCGGAACCTACCCATCGGGCAGGGAAATCAATCCACCGCCTGCCCTGTACCTCGGGGGCGCCGAGGTACCGAGCGACCCTGGTCCCGACTGGTCGCCCGCGCGGATTCTGGCCAAGATCGACAACGGCGCACAGTTTTTCCAGACCCAGTATTGCTTTGACCTCGGCATAGTAGAGCGATACTGCCACCGACTGGTTGAGGAAGGCATTACCGAGAAAGCCCACTTTCTGATTGGTATTGGTCCATTAGCCTCGGCTAAATCGGCACGCTGGATGGACGCGAATTTGTTTGGTGTTGACATACCCGAGGCAATCATCAAGCGACTCGATGGTGCCGACGACCAAAAAGCCGAGGGCCGGGCTATTTGCGCTGAACTACTACAGGGCTTTGCCGAAATAAACGGCTGTGCCGGTGCGCATCTGATGGCACCCCACCAGGAAGAAGCCTGCGCCCGGGTTATTGAGGAATCGAGATTGCTCAAACACCGCAGCTAAGCCTTTTCTATCACCGATCTGCGGGCCGGTATCTTTAACGAATTTGCCTGGTCAACCGCATATTCCTGGTTTGATCGAAGCAACCGATTACCCTGGCTATAATTTCTGCCTGTCCATAGCCACGGGACCGCAGTTCAACGACACAGGCATCCGCCCTGTCAGCGGGTACACTGGCAAGTAATCCACCCGCAGTTTGAGGATCAAACATTAACGCATATTGCGCATGCCTTGCCATATTATCGCTATCCTCGATGGCATGCCTTACCCGCATATTCTGCGGCTGTAATGAACTGAGAATACCACCTTCAACGGTCTCCAGCGAGCCGTCCATCGTTGGCAGACGTAACGGATCGATCTCGACTGCGACAGCCGAGGCCTGGATCATCTCGAATAAATGACCGGCCAGACCAAATCCACTAACATCGGTGCAGGCGGTCGCACCATGTTTGCGTAGACACAGCATAGCATCGCGGTTGGACATCAGCATTTGCGCCACTGCCTCCTCGATCCATCTGGCTTTCGCCTTACGACGCATATCTGCAGCAAATAGTACACCGCTGCCGAGCGCCCTGGTCAATATCAGGCAATCACCGGGCTGCATACCTGATTTTAAAAATAACTGTGCTGGCGAGGCAAAACCATTTACCGACAGGCCAAAAGCCATTTCACCCGACTCGCTCGAGTGCCCACCAACCAGCATTGTATTATTTTCCTGCAAACACTCGACAGCACCGGACATGAGATGAAATAGTTCTTCTTCCTGCTTGGTATCGTCGGCATAGGGAATCGAAGCGATTGCCATCGCGCTGTGGGGTTCTGCTCCCATGGCAAACAGGTCATTAATGGCATGATTCGTGGCTATTTTGCCAAACAGGAAGGGGTCGTTTAAAAAACTGCGAAAATAATCGACACTTTGCACCAGTTTTTGATTCGCCGGCATGTCGATAATTGCCGCATCATCGGGCGTATCGAGACCGGTAAGCACCACCTGTTCCGATTCGGCTGCCAGTCGAGAAAGGACCCGTCCCAGTATTTTACTGCCGATCTTGGATCCACAGCCACCACAACGCATCGTCGGGATTTCGAGACCCCGGGTATTTTCCGAATCGTCAGCTTGTTCCTTCATTTCAGGCAAGTCGCTAAACTGGCGCATGAATCGGCGATCAATCCAGTTTTTCAATAACCACAACCAGGCGCCTTGCGCCGACCAGGGCCCCCTGGCCGCCACAGCATAGGGTTCCCCGGTCGATATTAGCGACAAAAACTGCTTTTGCGGCCTGAATGATTTCAAAGGTTGATTGCGAAGACTACGCGCCAGATTCTTTGCCAGCGGAATGCCCTGACGCACAGCAAAAACACCCGATTTCGGGCGTGGGTACCGATCGACTGAGGCGATATCGCCGCTGGCGAATACCTGTGGGTGCGAACAACTTTGCAGACGGTCATTGACTGCAATAAATCCGTCACTATCAAGTTTTAAGCCTGTTGTCGATAACCAGTCCGGGGCCGATGCAGTGGTTACCCAGATCACTGCGTCGGACTGGATTGGATCCCTGTTTTCAACACTCATGCAACCGTTATCGAAATGCTGCACGTGCGTATTACAATGCACCTTGATTTTGCGAGACTTGAGTACGCGCGTAAAGCGCCGCCGTAACCGGTTGCTAAATGCTGATAATATCTGGTCGTCATCGGTGACCAGACTGACTTCGAGGTGATGATCGACCTTCCGGGATGGCGCTAACGCCTGCTCTATGCGGTATTGCAACGAAAGCGCCAGTTCGACACCGCCAGCACCGGCGCCAACGATAGCCAGTTTCACCGGCGTCAGCGACGTTAGTATTCGCTGTTCCAGTTTCTGCCAGTGGGTCAGGAAATAGTCGATCGGTTTCACTGCAAACTGATTTTCAACGGCATCGACTAACTCCGGCATTGCGGGTCTCGAGCCAATATTAATCGACAACAGGTCATAGGTAATTGGCGGCCGATCAGCCATCATTATCACTTTTTGCTCGACATCGATAGCACTCACTTCGGCACGAATAAGACGAGCCCGGGCATAGACCGACAACGGCCGCAGATCAATATGTGCGTCGTCGAAATCATAGTGCCCTGCGATAAAACCGGGCAGCATGCCCGAATAAGGCGTATGCAGATCTCGCGTGATCAGGGTTAGGCGCATTCCCGGAATCGGGTTCATGGCCAGGTATTTCAGTACAAACAGGTGGCTGTGCCCGCCTCCGATGAGGACCAGGTTGGATCGGATCGGTGTAGCATCAACCTGCATTGTGAGAAAATTGAATTTTGTGTTCAGGTTTATTCAATGCGATCAGTCCAATGGCGTTATAATCTGGCTTTGAAACCCGTATTTTTGCAGCTTTCACCTGGGGAGTCTCTGATTAATTCATGAACGATCGGCTGGTATTCAAAAAAACCAACTGCTATGTCCTAATCCCGGTATTACCGTTAATCCTGATATTTTGCTCACTGCAGGCACAGGCAACCGGTGCCATAGTAATCAATCAGCCCAACCCGAGTTTTAAACTGGAGCAGGTTGCCCAGGGGCTTGGCGTGCCATGGGGCATGGCCTTTCTCAACGACCAGGAACTAATATTTACCGAGCGAGAGGGCGACATCAAGATCCTGGATCTTGATAGTCTGGATATCACCAGCTTAGAGGGTGCCGCGGAGGTAGACGCCGAAGGACAGGGCGGCATGCTCGATGTTGCCAGGGGTCCAGAATATGCGACAGAAGGCTGGATTTACTTCACCTATGGCAAAGCTACCATTTCAGGTGCGGTAACCACGCTGGCAAGGGCCAGGCGCGCCGGATTTCGGCTCTCGGGCTGGCAGGACTTGCTGGTTACTGCTTCGGCTACCAGTACCTATCGACACTTCGGCAGTCGCATTGCCTTCGATCGACAGGGTCACGTTTTTTTTGGCATCGGTGATCGCGGTGAGCGCGGCAACGCACAAATCCTGAGCAACCATGCGGGTACTATTTTACGACTCAGGCTCGATGGCAGTGTTCCGGACGATAATCCGTTTTTATTCCAGCAAGATGTGTTGCCGGAAATCTGGAGTTATGGTCACCGCAATCCCCAGGGACTTTTATACGATAACAGTAGTGGTAATCTATGGTCGATAGAGCATGGACCGCGTGGTGGCGACGAAATAAACCT
>Ga0255047_10000071_pt1 | contig 63408 bp, 61 predicted proteins | sample JV7_2_1_MG_FD_183640 | JGI IMG/M metagenome (GOLD analysis project Ga0255047, IMG submission 183640) | Seawater microbial communities from Jervis Inlet, British Columbia, Canada - JV7_2_1 | ecosystem: Environmental > Aquatic > Marine > Inlet | place: Canada: British Columbia | collected 2016-10-06
GCGAAGCGGGCATCTTCCGAGCAGATGCGCAGGTCGCAGCAGCTCGCCAGCCCCATGCCGCCGCCGACGCAAAAGCCGCGGATCATCGCGATGGTTGGCTTCGGAAACTCATGCACGCTGGCATAGGCAGCCTCGACCGCCTCGTTGTATTTCCTGACGCCTTCCTCGGAGGAACGCTCGTCGGCAAACTTCGAGATGTCCGCACCGGCGACAAAAGCCTTGTCGCCCGCGCCCGCCAGCACCACCACGCGGATGCTGTCGTCCTTGGCGTATTCGGTCATCAGCCGGGTGCACGCTTCCCACATCTCCAGCGACATGGCGTTGCGGCGCTCGGGATTGTTGAAGATCACATAGCCGACGTTTCCGTCCTTGCGAGAGATCACCTTGTCGGTCGAAGCCATAGCCGTGTTCCTTGATTAGATTCAGACGACCTTGCTCTGCTGGAGCGAGGCGATCTCCTGTTCACTGAAACCGAATTCCGTCAGCACGTCGCGCGTCTGCTCGCCGACGCGGGGCGGGCGCGCGGCCATGCGGCTCGGCGTGCGCGACAACGTCACCGGCTGGCCGACGAGATGCTTGCCGGCGTCGGGCAGTTGCTGCGCGATGCCGAGGTGCTTGACCTGTTCGTCATCGAACACCTGATCGATGGAGTAAATAGGGCCGCACGGCACGCCGGCATCGTTGAGGATTTTGACCCATTCGCCGGTGGTGCGTTTCGCCATGTAGGTGCCGATGGCGGCGTTGAGCGCGTCGCGGTTCTCCGAGCGCAGCGCGATTGTTGCGTAGTCCGGATGCGTCAGCAGATCCGGCGCTTCGATGGCCTGCGCAAACCGCTCCCAGATCCGCCCGCCCGTGGTGGCGATATTGATGAAGCTGTCGCTGGTCTTGAACACGCCGGTCGGAATGCTGGTCGGGTGATTGTTGCCCGCCTGCTGCGGCACGTCGCCGTCCACCAGCCAGCGCGCGGCCTGGAAGTCGAGCATGAAGATCTGGGCCTGCAGCAGGGAGGTCTGCACCCACTGGCCTTCGCCGGACACATCGCGTTCCAGCAGCGCGGTCATGATGCCGAGCGCGCAAAAGAGTCCCGCCGTCAGGTCGGCGACGGGAATTCCGGCGCGCACCGGGCCTTGTCCCGGCAATCCGGTGATCGACATCAGGCCGCCCATGCCCTGCGCGATCTGGTCGAAACCGGGCCGCTTTGAATAGGGGCCGTCCTGTCCGAAGCCGGAGATGCTGGCATAGACCAGACGCGGGTTGATCACGCGCATGCTGTCATAGTCGATGCCGAGCTTGTCCTTCACGTCCGGACGGAAATTCTCGACGATGACGTCCGCCTTCGCGGCGAGACGCTTGAACACCTCAAGCCCTTTCGGGTCTTTCAGGTTCAGCGTCATCGCGCGCTTGTTGCGATGCAGGTTCTGGAAGTCCGGGCCGTGACGCGGACCGCCGGGTTGTTCGCTGTCGGCGAGATCGGTCGGCGCTTCGATCTTGATGACGTTCGCGCCCCAGTCCGACAATTGGCGCACGGCGGTCGGCCCGGAACGAATCCGGGTCAGATCCAGCACGGTGAAGCGCGAAAGGGCGGACGAGGCGCGCGGGAACGTCATCGATTTCTCCGGCTTGATTATCCGGCGTTGCCGACGAGGCCTGCGGCGGCGATGCCCGCGAGTGCTGCGGTTTCATCGTTGTCGGAGGTGTCGCCGCTGATGCCGATGGCGCCGAGCAGGTTGCCGCTCTTGTCATTGATAAGGACGCCGCCCGGAACCGGCACCAGCGCGCCGCGCGCCATGGTGTTGATGGCGTCGACGAAATACGGCTGCTCGTTGGCGCGCTTGAAAATCGCGCGCGACCCCATGCCGAGCGCCAGCGCACCGTAGGCCTTGCCGTGCGCGACTTCGCCGCGCAGCAGGCTGGTGTTGTCTTCCGCGATGAACGTCTTGAGCGTGCCGCGTGCGTCGAGAATCGCGATGGCCATCGGCTTCAGCTTCAGTTCCCGGCACTTGGCGAGGGCGGCATCGGAAATCTTGCGGGCAACATCAAGGGGCAGATCAGTCATCAAATACGTCCTTTGTGGGGTAGTTTAGGAAAGTGCGGGGGCTTTCGCCGCGCCATTGTCCAAGCTTATGGCAAGGACGCGGGCGACGTGCAATGCGCCACGGCCCGAACCGTCCTTGATTTGGTGGCGGCAGGAGGTGCCGTCGGCCACGATCAGCGCGTCATCGGCAGCCTTGCGCACAGCGGGCAGCAGGGATGCTTCCGCCATCTCGATTGACACATCATAAGTGTCCGCGCCGTAGCCGAACGCGCCGGCCATCCCGCAGCAACTCGATTCGATTTTTTCGACCTTCAGGCCGGGCACCAGCCGCAAAATCTTCTCGACCGGCGCGAAGGCCCCGAACGATTTCTGGTGGCAATGGCCATGGACCAGCGCGTTCCTCTCGACAGCGCCGAGCGGCAGTTTCAACTGGCCGGTTTCGGCCTCGCGCACCAGGAATTCCTCGAACAGCAGCGCATGGGTGCTGACTTTCTTCGCGGCATCGTCAGAACGCAGCGAGAGCAGTTCGTCGCGCAGCGTCAGAAGGCAACTTGGTTCGAGCCCGACAATGGGAACGCCGCGCTCGGCGAACGGGATCAGCGTTTCGACCACGCGCTTGAGTTCGGCTTTCGCGTTTTCCACAAGTCCGGCCGACAGGAACGTGCGTCCGCAGCACAGCGGCCGTCCGCCATCGATCGCACGAGGCAGGTGAACGCGATAGCCGCCGTCGACAAGGACGCGTAACGCGGCGTCGAGATTTTCACGCTCATAGGCGCGGTTGAAGGTGTCGGCAAACAGCACGACCTCGCGGCCATTCTCCGGGCCGAACGCGATTCCGGCCGGCGCGAATACGTCGTTGCGGAATTCCGGCAGATCGCGCTTGGCGCTGATGCCCGCGACCTTCTCGAACAGTGTGCGGAGAATGCCGCTGCGGTTACGCAGGTTGGCGAGCCACGAAAAGCGTGCGGCGAGCGCCGCGTAGTGCGGCAGGTAACCCACCAGCCGGTCGCGTAACGTCAGGCCATGCTTTGCGGCGCGTGCCGCCAGCACTTCGATTTTCATCTTCGCCATGTCGACGCCAGTCGGGCATTCGTGACGGCAGGCCTTGCAGGAGACGCAAAGCTTCATCGTCTCCATCATCGCGTCGGACGACAGTGCATCGGGACCGAGCTGCCCGGAGATCGCCAGCCGCAGCGTGTTGGCGCGGCCGCGGGTGACGTCCTTCTCGTTGCGCGTCGCGCGATAGGATGGGCACATCACGCCGCTCTCGAGTTTGCGGCACGCGCCGTTGTTGTTGCACATCTCGACCGCGCCCTGGAAACCGCCCGCCGCGCCGGGATACGCCGACCAGTCCATCACCGTTGTGATGTTCTCGACCTTGTAGCCGGGCGCGTAGCGAAACAGCGAGCGGTCATCCATCTTCGGCGGATGCACGATCTTGCCGGGATTGAGCGTATTGCCCGGATCGAAGCGCTCTTTCACTTCCTCGAAGGCGTGAACGATCTGCGGGCCGAACATCTGCGCATGAAATTCCGAGCGGACGATGCCGTCGCCGTGTTCACCCGAGTGCGAGCCTTTGTACTCGCGCACCATCGCGAAGGCTTCTTCGGCGATGGCGCGCATCGCCTTGACGTCCTTGTCGAGCTTCAGGTTGAGCACGGGGCGGACATGCAGGCAGCCTTCGGAGGCGTGCGCGTACATGGTGCCGCGCGTGCCGTTCTTCTCGAACACCTTGTTCAGGCGTTCGGTGTAGTCGGCGAGGTGCGGCAGCGGCACCGCGCAGTCCTCGACGAAGGAGACCGGTTTGCCCTCCTGCTTCATCGACATCATGATGTTGAGGCCGGAGGTGCGGAAATCCGTGATCGCCGCTTGCATCGCGGGCTCGATCACGTCGACCACGCCGCCCCATTTTCGTTTCGGCTGATCCCAGCCGAAACCGAGATTGCCCATCAGGTCGCCGAGCTGTTTTAGCTTCGCAAGATTGGCGGCCGGATCCGCCTCCGCGAATTCCACGACCAGCAGCGCTTCCGGCTCACCCTTCACCACGGCTTCGATGGTGGGCCTGAACATCGCGATGTCACGGCCGAGTGCGACCATGGTGCTATCGACCAGTTCGACGGCGATCGGCTTCAGCTTCACCAGATGCTGGGTAGCATCCATCGCTTCATAGAAGCTGCCGAAGTGGCAGACGCCGAACACCTTGCTGCCGATCAGCGGCCACAGCTTGAGTTCGACGCGCGTGGTAAAGGCGAGGGTGCCTTCGGACCCCACCAGCAGATGCGCCATGTTGTTGACCGGCTGCGGCGTCAACGCATCGAGGTTGTAGCCGCCGACCCGGCGCTGCACGTGCGGAAACTGCGCTGCGATCTCGCCTGCTTCGCGTTCGCCGAGTGCCAGCATGTCACGAAACAGGTCGCGGCCCGGCATTCCGGTGTTCTGCCACGCCATGTCCCGCGGCACTTCGCCGAAATGCAGCAGCGTGCCGTCGGCCAGCGCGGCATCCATCGAGATGGTGTTGTCACGCATGGTGCCGTAGCGCAACGAGCGGCCACCGCAGGAATTGTTGCCGGCCATGCCGCCGATGGTTGCGCGGGAGGCGGTCGAGACATCGACCGGAAACCAGAGGCCGTGTTTTTTCAGTTGCCGGTTGAGATCGTCGAGCACGATGCCGGGTTCGACCACGCAGGTGCGCTTCTCGACATCGAGGGAAATGATCTTGTTCAGGTATTTCGAGGTATCGAGCACGATGCCGCTGTTGACGGTCTGGCCGCATTGCGAGGTGCCGCCGCCGCGCGGCGTGACGATGCGGCCGTCATCGCGCGCAATCGCCATCGCGCGCAGCGCATCCTCGACGGTACGAGGCACGACCACGGCGAACGGCTTGATCTGGTAGAATGACGCGTCGGTGGCGTAACGCCCAAGATCGAACGGGTTGAACAGCACGTCGCCGGAAATTTCGCGCGACAGGCGCGCGGCGAGGGCGCTGTGCTGCGCGGTGACGTTTGCGTTTGCGGCTTTCTGCTGAGCCATTTGTGTTCTCGATACTCTTGGCGTTGCTAAAAGCCGTCATTGCGAGCGAAGCGAAGCAATCCAGAGCGACTGAATAAAGAACTGGATTGCGTCGTCGCTTCGCTCCTCGCAATGACGGAACAAATCGCTCAGGTTGTTTCGCGCAGCGCCGACACCTCGGCTGCTGGGCGGCGGCCACTCGGCTGATGCTCGCGCATATACTCGCATACGGCGTCGCATTTGCCGCGCATGTGGTCAAACATCAGTTTGCTAAGCTCTTCGCCGTTGCGGCGGCGCAGGGCGTCCACCATCGCTTCATGCTCGCGCATCGCGTCGCTCAACCGGTCACGCCGCAACAGGTTGGCCGAATAGCGCAGCCGGCGCACCATGGCGTTCGCGGCCGCATAGCTCGAACTCAGGAACGGGTTGGCTGCGGCGTCCACGATGGACTGGTGAATCTTCTGGTTCAGCCGGAAATAGTCGGTCAGTTCCTGGCGGATATAGTGACTGTACATCTCCAGATGCATCCGCTCGATCCGGGCGATGTCCTCGTCCGAGATACGTTCGCAGGCGACGCGGCCGGCCAGGGCATCGAGACCGGCGATCAATTCGAACAGATGCCGGATATCCTGCTCGGAAAACTGGCGGACCCGTGCGCCACGGTTCGGCAGCAGTTCGATCAGGCCCTCCGACGCCAGAACCTTCAGCGCCTCGCGCAGCGGGGTGCGCGATACGTCGAAGCGTTCGCACAGTTCGCGCTCGGGAATACGGCTGCCGGGCTCGAGGTGCCCCTCGACAATAAAGTCGCGGATCTGCCCGAGCAGGTCGTCGTGCAGGGTGGCGGGGGAGGTTTCGACAACCTCAAGGGACTTGGCTCGCAAAAGATTATTCAAAATCAGAAGCCTCCAGAGGGACGTAACGCCGAAAATAGCCCAGCGCGACGCGCTTTGCGCCAATAAGTGTAGTGATACTGGATTTTCTGGTTGTGAAAAAGAAAAATCTGAATACAATTCAGATCTAGAAAATCTTGCGATGCACAATTTATTGCATGCAAAAATGTTAACAAGGTCTTTGGGAGCGCCGATCGATGTCCAACGCCTCTGTCCATACCGGACGGCATTTTCTGCAGATTCCTGGGCCGACCAATGTGCCTGATCGGGTATTGCGCGCGATGGACATGCCGACCATCGATCACCGTGGACCTGAATTCGCCCAGCTCGGGCTCGATGTGATTGAGGGCTCCAAGAAAATCTTCAAGACCAGGAACCCCGTCATCATCTACCCGTCGTCCGGCACCGGCGCGTGGGAAGCCGCCATCGTCAACACGCTGTCGCCCGGCGACAAGGTGCTGATGGTCGAGACCGGCCACTTCGCGACGCTGTGGCGCGCGCTTGCTGACAAGATGAAGATCGAGGTCGAGTTCGTACCCGGTGACTGGCGCCACGGGGTCAATCCGGACGACATCGAACAGCGTCTGGCTAAGGACAAGCAGCACGCCATCAAGGCCGTGATGGTCGTCCATAACGAAACCTCGACCGGCGTCACCAGCCGCATCCACGAGGTTCGCAAGGCGATCGATCGCGCAAATCATCCTGCGCTGCTGATGGTCGATTCAATCTCGGGCCTCGGCTCGATCGAATACGATCACGACGGCTGGGGTGTGGACGTCACCGTGTCCTGTTCGCAGAAGGGCCTGATGTTGCCGCCGGGCCTCGGCTTTAACGCCGTGTCGGAAAAGGCGCTCGCTGCGTCGAAGGCCAACAACTCGCTGCGGTCCTACTGGGACTGGCACGAGATCATCGCCGCCAACAAGGGCGGTTCGTGGCCCTATACGCCTGCGACGAACCTTCTTTATGGCCTGAAGGAAGCTGTCGCGATGCTGCTGGAAGAAGGGCTGGACAAAGTGTTTGCCCGTCACAAGCGCTATTCCGCGGCGACCCGCGCGGCGGTGGAAACATGGGGTCTCGAGAATCTCTGTCTCGACCCGCGCGAGTATTCACCGATCCTGACGGCGGTGGTGATGCCGGACGGCCACGACGCCGACCAGTTCCGCAAGGTCACGCTCGACAACTTCGACATGTCGCTGGGCTCGGGCCTGAGCAAGGTGAAGGGCAAGGTGTTCCGCATCGGGCATCTCGGTCACTTCAACGACCTGATGCTGATGGGCACGCTGGCCGGCGTCGAAATGGCGCTCGATCTCGCCAAGGTGCCGCATCGCAAGGGTGGCGTAATGGCGGCGATGGACGTTCTGACCGGGCGCGGCGCGGCCTCGGCGCAGGCCAAGACGGCAGTGGCGTAACGCCGCGTTGGCGACGTTACGGGTTTGAATTCAAAATCCGCAGGATAGCGGAAACATAATCAAGGTCCGGCACAAGCCGGACTTCAGGGAAAGACACAGGGAGAGACCGCATGAAGAATCTCATCAAGGCGACGAGTATGCTTGCACTGCTGGCGGCGACGCCCGCAGTGGCATGGGAGCCGGCCAAGCCGGTCGAGATCGTGGTTGCGGCAGGTGCCGGCGGTGCATCCGACCAGATGGCGCGCATGATGCAGGCCGCGATCCAGAAGAACGACCTGATGAAGCAGCCCGTCATCGTGTCGCTGAAGGGCGGGGCGTCCGGCGCGGAAGCGCTGATGTACATGAAGGGCAGCGACGGCGATCCCAACAAGGTGCTGATTGCCTATTCGCTGATCTACATGCTGCCGCTGTCGGCGAAGATTCCGTTCAACTGGCGCGAGCTGACGCCGGTCTCGGTGATCGCGATGGACCAGTTCGTATTGTGGGACAACGTCGCCGGCCCGAAGACCGTGAAGGACTTCATTGCTGCGGCGAAGGCCTCAAGCTCGCCGTTCAAGATGGGCGGCACCGGTTCGAAGCGCGAGGATCACGTTCTCACGGTCTTCATGGAAAAGAAGACCGGCGCGAAGTTCTCCTATCTGCCTTACAAGTCGGGCGGCGAAGCGGCGACCCAACTCGTCGGCAACCACACCGAGGCCAACGTCAACAATCCGTCGGAGAATCTCGAAGTGTGGCGCGCCGGTCAGGTGCGTGCGCTATGCGTGTTCGACAAGGAACGCATCTCCTACAAGACCAAGGTCACCGAGACGCAGTCCTGGAACGACATTCCGACCTGCAAGGAAGAAGGTCTCGACATGCAGTACCTGATGCTGCGCGCGATGTTCCTTCCCGGCAAGGTCACGCCCGAGCAGACCGCGTTCTACGACGATCTGTTCAAGAAGGTGACGCAGACTGCGGAATACAAGGAATACATGGAGAAGCAGGCCTTGAAGCCAGTCTATCTCAACGGCAAGGACATGCTCAAATTCCTTGAAGAGGACGATGCCTTGAACAAGTCGCTGATGACCGAAGCGGGCTTCGTCGCAAAATAGCGGTTTTCTCCCTCGCCCCGCTTGCGGGGAGAGGGCCGGGGTGAGGGGACTTGATATCCTTCGCGACCGGTTTGCCCTTACCCGAACCGCCTTCGCGGTTCGACCTCTCCCCGCGTGCGGGGAGAGGTTCAAGACAGCAAATGCGTGAACCATGGCCCAAGACATCGAAATCGTCGTCGAAGATCCGACCGCGCCGGACGAGAATTCACCCGCGATCACCAGCAACCGTACGGTTGAAATGGTGGTAATGGTGCTGCTGCTCGGGCTCGCCGCGCTGCTTGGCTTCGACAACTGGCGCACCGGAGCATCGTGGGACGATACAGGTCCGCAGGCCGGTTATTTCCCGTTCTATCTTTCGATCATTCTGGGCGGCGCGGCGCTCTACGGACTCGTCAGCGTAGCCATCAAGCGCACCGAAGGACTGGAAACCTTCGTCACCCGCGCGCAGCTTCGCCGCGTGCTGCAGGTGTTCGTGCCGACGCTGCTGTTCTGTCTGGCGATGCAATGGCTCGGCCTTTATGTGGCGAGCTTCCTGCTGATCTCGGGCTTCATGGCGATCATCGGCAAGATCGCCTGGTGGAAGTCGCTGCTCACCGCATTCATCTTCGTCGCGATCATGTTCGGGACGTTCGATGTCGCCTTCGACGTCATCATGCCGAAGGGACCGCTCGAAGCGGCCTTCGGACGCTAGACCGGGACCGGGGATACGATCATGGAAGCACTCGGTCTGCTGTTTCACGGCTTCGCGGTTCTCTTCACCTGGAAAATTCTTGCGCTGATGATGGTCGGGCTCGTGCTCGGTATTTTCGTCGGCGTATTACCGGGGCTCGGCGGTCCCAACGGCGTGGCGATCCTGCTGCCGCTGACGTTCTCGATGGATCCGACATCGGCCATCGTGATGTTGTCGTGCATTTACTGGGGCGCGCTGTTCGGCGGCGCGATCACCTCGATCCTGTTCAACATTCCCGGCGAGGCATGGTCGGTCGCGACCACCTTCGACGGCTATCCAATGGCGCAACAGGGCAGGGCGGCGGAAGCGCTGACCGCGGCGTTCACCTCGTCGTTCATCGGATCACTGGTCGCGGTGATGCTGATCACGTTCCTGGCGCCGAGTATCGCCGGTTTCGCGCTCAAGTTCGGGCCGCCGGAGTTCTTCGCGGTCTATCTTCTGACGTTCTGTTCGTTCGTCGGCCTCGGCCGCGAGGCCAAGCACAAGACCGTCATTTCCATGGCACTGGGATTGCTGCTCGCGGGCGTCGGCCTCGATACCGTGTCGGGCCAGTTGCGCATGACGTTCGGGTCGAACGATCTTCTGCGCGGCGTCAATTTCCTTGTCGCGGTGATCGGTTTGTTCGGCATCAGCGAAATCCTGCTGACCATGGAGGAGCGCCTTGCGCTGCGCGGCCACGCGGCACGCATCAGCCTGCGGACAGTTTGGAACGTCTGGAAGGATCTGCCGAAATACTGGGCGACGCTCATTCGCTCGTCCGTGATCGGATGCTGGCTTGGCATCACGCCGGGCGGTGCCATCGCCGCGTCGTTCATGGGCTACAACCTCGCCAAGCGTTTTTCCAAGGACAAGGAGTCGTTCGGCAAGGGCCGCATTGAGGGCGTGTTCGCGCCGGAAACAGCGGCCCACGCGTCCGGCACCGCCGCGCTGCTGCCGATGCTGGCGCTCGGCATCCCCGGCTCCGGCACCGCGGCGATCCTGCTTGGCGGTCTGATGGTGTGGGGGCTCAACCCCGGTCCGCTGCTATTTGTGGAGCACAAGGATTTCGTCTGGGGCCTGATCGCGTCGATGTATCTCGGCAACGTCGTCGGCCTCGTGCTGGTGCTGACGACTGTGCCGATCTTCGCATCGATCCTGCGCGTGCCGTTCGCCGCCATCGCGCCGATGATCGTGGTGTCCTGCGCCATCGGTGCTTATGCAATCCAGAACGCGATGTTCGACATCTGGCTGATGCTGCTGTTCGGTGTGGTCGGTTACGTGTTCAAGAAGATCGGCATTCCGCTGGCGCCGTTTACGCTTGCGCTGGTGCTCGGCAGCCGCGCCGAGGATGCGTTCCGTCTCGCCATGATCGGTTCGGGCGGTACCGTGAAGGTGTTCTGGTCGAACGGCCTGGTCGGTTCGATCACGACGCTGGCGATTGTGCTGCTGTTCTGGCCGCTGATCGACCGGGTATTTGAATTGTTCGGGCGGAAACAGAGTCCGGCGCGGGCGTAGCCATCGTGGGGCGTCATCCTTCGAGGCTCGCAAGAGCTCGCACCTCAGGATGACGATACCGGTATCCGCTGAAACATATCAACGCAAAAGGAGCCGTCATCCTGAGGTGCGAGCCGCCTCTTGCGGCGAGCCTCGAAGGATGACGAAGTCATTCCAACATTAGCTCTGCGTCGCGCCGGTGACCTTGCAAGCGCCGGTCGCGGCTTCCTGATCGATAAACGGGAATTTCGTTTTCTTGAACAGCTTGGTGGTCTTCGGCTTGACCGTCAGCGCCAGCCGCTGGTCGGTTTCGATCTTCCGGCCGCCGGTCTTCGACATGTAGTCGCATTTCACGCGGATGTCCTTGACGGCGAAGTCATTGTCGTTGGTGACGGTGATGTCCGCGGTCCCGATGTTGTTGGAGCCGGGCTTGCGCCATTTCTCGATGGAGATCTTGACCTTGTCGCCGGGCTCGGCGGCGTTCGCGATCCCGGTCGCGCCCAGAAAAATCGCGGCGACGGCAGTGACGATGACTGTCTTCATGATCGTGATCCTGACTGTTGCAATGCGGCTTCGATCGCCAAAACGGCGAAGCCCCTTAAAATCCAAAAATGAACGTGCAGCCATTGAGCGGGAGCGTTTCACCGTTACTATAACGGCCGCGACATCGAAGCGGCAACGGCTGTTGAACAGGAATTGCAATGAACGACATTTGGCGACTCTCGGCTACTGAACTTGCCTCGCAGATCCGCTCCCGCAAGATTTCAGCAAGGGAGGCCGCATCCGCTGCGCTGGCCCGGCTGAATACGGTCAATCCTGCGATCAACGCGGTGATCGATCACCGGCCCGAAGAAACGCTGGCACAGGCCGATGCCGTCGATGCCGCAATTGCGAAGGGCGCCGATGCGGGCACGCTCGCCGGTGTGCCCATCACCATCAAGGTCAACGTCGATCAGGCCGGATTCGCTACCACGAACGGACTGACGCTGCAGCGTGACCTTGTGGCGCAGACCAACAGCCCGGTGGTCGATAATCTGCGCAAGGCGGGGGCGGTCATCGTCGGACGCACCAACACGCCGGCCTTTTCGGCCCGGTGGTTCACGACAAATCTGATCCACGGCGAGACGAGAAACCCGCGCGACCCATCGATCACGCCCGGCGGATCGTCAGGCGGCGCGGCGGCGGCCCTGACAGCCGGTATCGGACACATCGCCCATGGCACCGACATTGCGGGATCGGTCCGCTACCCGGCCTATGCCTGCGGGGTCCACGGCCTGCGGCCGACGCTCGGGCGCATCCCGGCCTTCAACGCGTCGTCCCCGGAGCGGGCGATCGGCCCGCAAATCACGGCGGTGTCGGGTCCGCTGGCGCGGACCGTTGGCGATGTGCGGCTGGCCTTTCACGCCATGTCGAAGCGCGATCCGCGCGATCCCTGGTGGGTGCCTGCGCCGCTGGAAGGTCCAGTCCGCGAGAAGCGCGCGGCGATCTGCCTGCGGCCTGATGGTCTGGAGACCGTGAAGGAGGTCAGCGATGCCGTTGCCGACGCGGGCAAGCGGCTGGCGCGTGCGGGCTGGACCGTCGAGGAGATCACCGAAATACCGCCCTTCGAGGAGGCCGCCGACCTGCAGATGAAGCTCTGGCTATCGGACGGCTATGACGCTCTGCGGGATGCTGCCGAGCGCGAGGGCGATCCCGGCGCGCTGGCCATTCTGCGCGATCAGGAGAAGGTCGCGCGATCGCTGGATCTTGCCGTGTTCTCGAAGCTGCTGACACGGCGCGCCACGCTAGTGCGCGCGTGGGAGATGTTTTTCGAGACCTATGCCGTGATCGTCATGCCGCCGTGCGGAGAACTGCCGTTCCCATGGCAACTCGATCTCAAGGGCGACGCATCCCTGCACCGCGTACTCCGCGCGCAGATGCCGCAGATTGCGCTGCCGTTCATCGGCATGCCGGGGCTGACGATCTCGACCGGGCTGGTGGGCCGCGTTCCTGTCGGCGTTCAGATCGTCGCGGGACGTTACAGGGAAGATCTCTGCTTGCTGGCGGGCGAGGCCATCGAGGCGGGCGGCGTGCCCGCAAGCCCGATTGATCCTGTATTGGCCTGAAGGCGGCGCTTGGCACGGAAGACGCTCTCGGTGTCGGCGAGAAGCTGCTGCGTGCGCCGGACCACGCTGCGTCCGGCCTTGAGATCGCGGTTGGCAACGTAAAGCAGGCGGTGTCCCTCGACGACGAGTTCACGGGCATGCTTCAGTTGCTCGTCGAACGAGACAGCCTCTGTCGCTGCTTTGGCCGTCGTCATGATGCGGCTCCCGGATCTGCCTTGGTCAAGTCTGCCCGGCAGTCACCAACGCCGATGTTAGCCAATCGTTCACCGCGAGTCCCGTTGAACGATCAAAATTTCCACCAAAACCTGATTAGCGAGCCAATGCCTTGGCTATGCGAAGGAATCTGGCGTTGAACCTGCCGCCATGCGGGGCCGTCCAACCGGAAAGGCGGCAGACGCCGCCGCTTGCGAGGGCGAGCATGCCGGTTATTCTCTGTGCACGCGGGGGCGGGTGGACATGAGCCAGACGAAGACGGCGGGCCGGGTTGAGCCGGCGGACGAGTCCGCGACGATGCCGGCGAGCAACCGCAAGGTCGGCATTTACCTTGCGCTGCTGCAACTGTTCTTCACTTTGGGCTGGACGGTCTACGTCGTCTATCTGCCGCAACTCGCCGCCAAGGTCGGACTTCCTCCGTCTGCGGTCGTCGTCATTCTTCTGCTCGATCAGGCGATCTTCACCATCACCGACACGCTGATGGGCATCGCGGCTGATCGCATGACGCCGATCGTCGGCCGCCTCAGCCGGGTTGTCATCTGGCTGACTGTGGTGTCCTGCGCCGCGTTCATTGCGCTGCCGTTCGTGGCCGATCTCGGCCCGAACGCGAAGATCGCGCTGCTCGCATTGACGCTGACATGGGTGGTCACATCGTCCGCGTTGCGCGCGCCGCCGCTGGCGCTGCTCGGCAAGTTCGCGGCGAAGCCGTCGATCCCGATGTTGTCGTGTCTCGTCATGCTCGGCTACGGCATCGCAGGCGCGGTCTCGCCGTATCTCGGCGTCGTGTTGCGCAATCACGATCCGCGAATACCCTTCGTGGTCTCGACCGTGGTGCTGCTGCTCACCGCGCTGATGATGTCGTGGATCGAACACCAGTTGCGTGAAGGCAAGTTGAGCGCGCCGGAACGCAAGCCGCTTGCGATGCCGAAATCGTGGGGCACGCTGACGCTGATCTTCATTGTCGCAGTGCTGGTTCTCGCGCTCGGCTATCAGCTGCATTTTAGCGTCAACAGCGGGCAGCTGTTCCTGCGTTTCGCCAAGCAGCCCGACCTGCAATGGCTGATGCCGGTATACTGGATCGGATTCAATATCGCGATGTTTCCGGCGAGCTTCGTCACGCGGCGGCTCGGCGGGCTGCTGGTGATCGGCGGCGCGGGGTTGCTCGGCGCCGGCGCAGTGTTCGGCATGGAGAACGCGACCGGGCTTAACACCATGATCGCGATGCAGTTCCTGGCGGGTGCGGCGTGGGGCTGCATCCTGATGAGCGCGGTTGCCGCGGCCATCGCGGTTAGCGGCGGCGCAGAAGGCAAGGTGCTCGGCCTGATGTTTTCGGCGCTGGCGCTGGCGACATTCACGCGGATCGCCGCCGTGGCGGGTGGTCTGACCAGAAATTCCGCCTATGAGGCCTTGCTGCAGTGGACGCCAATCCTGTGCTGGGCGCTGGCCGGCGCGGCGTTGCTGATCATCGCGGTCACGCGGCTGCGCAAATGGCGGGAGGGTGCAAATCCCGCCGATGCCCCTGTCTAGACGGCTTGTGCGTTTATTCCCGAAAGTACGTTCTTTTTTTCTCGCGGACGCTCTCCAACCTTTGACTTGGCAAAGGGCAAACGGCGTCGCAGAACGGATGTCATGCGAGTTCGCGTAATCCTTCAGGCGCTTTGCGTGATGCTTCCGACGGCCCTTGCGGCGACGGCGGGTCACGCGGCTGCGATGGAGCGCGGCGTTGCCATCACCGATCCCGAAATTCTGCGACGTCTCGACAACTCGGGACTGAGCCTCGGCAAGCTGCTCGGCGCGGAGGCCAACAGCTCGGGCGCGGCGTTGTTCGCATTGCCGTCGATGGCGCCGTTGCAAACCGCGACCGACCGCGATTTCAACGGCTATGTCCTCCAGCACAGGGACGATCTCGACAAGCTTCATCTGTTCGATCGCGATGCGCTCAACGCACCGGGCACGCGGTTCGATCTGGCCGGTATCGTCAACCGGATGGACCGCGCTTATGTATCGCCCGGTGAGTGCGGCGAGATCCGGCTGATCTACCGGCCCATCGCCAACAACGATTCCACCAGCAAGGATACTCCGCCGTCGCGGCTGCCGATGACGCTTAACCTTGTCATGAAGGCGAAGCCTGCAAGCGTTGATGTGACGTGCTCCGAACTGGCGCGGCGGTGGCTCGCTCTGGCCGATCAACCACCGACGGCAGACAGCGCGGCAATGCTCGCCGCCAGGGGCGGCGCGCTCGAATGGGTCACGCGCGAGGCCATCGATCGCATCGAGATCGACGTGCAGATCGCGCGCGCGTCGGCAGACGTCAACGACTTCGAGGGCAGGGCGGACTACCTGATGAAGGTGTTTCGCTATGACGGGACGCGCTTCGAAGAGTCGCCGCTGGAAAACCAGATCGACGCCGCGCGAATTCGGGCCGATGCCACGCTTGCAGCAGACTTCAGGCAATGGCTGCTCGATCCGGTCCGGATCGCGGACCTCGATCGCGGGACCATCGTGTTGCCGGATCGGTTTCTTGCATCGAGCGCCATCAACGTGACGCCGGCGCATGACGATCTGAACAACAAAGCGCGTGAACTGTTCACAAACGACGACATCGTAACCGCTCTGGGCAGAGCATCCGCCAATGCGCCGCTACAAAACCTTCTGTCTCCGGCGGGCTTTGCGCGCAGGCTGAATGACATGACATGCAGTGGATGCCACCAGACCCGCGCAATCGGCGGCTTTCATCTGCCGGGAGCGGAGCGGCTGGAATGGGCGGCGGGTGCGGTGGTGGCGGCAGGGTCGCCGCATTTCTTCGGCGATCAGGAACGCCGCCGCGATGTTCTGATCGCGTTCCGCGACGGCCGCCCGCCGGATTTCTCGCGGGGATTCTCCGCGCGCCCGCAGGCACGTCGCTCGACCGAGCTGACCGGTACGACCTATGTGAACGGGTGGGGCGCGTTGTGTTACGCGGTCGGCGCGAACGCCGCGCCTGACAGGAGTTTCATGTCATGGAGCTGTGCAGAGGGGCTGACGTGTCAGGCAACCGGCGCGAAGGACTCTGACGCGGGATTCTGTTTTCCGAAGAGCAATTAACGCACCCGTCATTGCGAGGAGCGAACCGACGAAGCAATCCAGTCGGTGGCTTTCTGGATTGCTTCGCTGCGCTCGCAATGACGATGGCGGGACTTTCCGCGCTATTACGCTACAATCCCCGCAGCGCGCATCTTGGCGATTTCTGCGGCGTTGAACCCCGCAGCCTGCAACACCTCGTCGCTGTCCTGTCCGACATTGGGCGCCATGCGCGGCTGCACTTTCTTCGCACCCTCGATGAAGATCGGCGTGTTGATGGTGCGCAGATCGCTGTCGGCGAACTGCACAACCGCTTCGGTTTCGCGCATCTGCGGATCGTCCGGGATGTCAGCCGGAATGCCGACGACGCCAAAAATGAGACCGTTGCCGTCGAGAGTCTTGCGCCAGTGGGCGAGGGGTTTGGTCGCAAACACCTCGTCCAGAATTGCGATCAGTGCCGGCGCGTTCTTGTGGCGGATCGGCTTGTTCTCGAAGCGCGGATCGGTCAGCAGGTCTTCGCGATCGATGACCTTGGCGAAGACGGGAAACTGCTTCTCTTCATTGAGCAGCGACAGGATGATCCAGCGGTCGTCGCTGCACTTGTAGTGGCAGGTGACGGCATTCAGCGCGCGGTCGCGCGGCGGGCGCTTCTGGAAGGTCGCGCCGCAGAGCGCAGCCTGCGCATAGATGCCGTTGGACCATATGCCGTTGACCATCAGGTTGGACATCACCTGCGTGCCCTTGCCGGTGCGCTCGCGCTGATAGAGCGCGGTGACGATGCCGGCGAACATCGACATCGCGCAGGGATGATCGCCCATGCCGGGCATCGAGCGGGCGGGTGTGCTCTCGTCGGTTTCGCGCACCAGATCCATCAGGCCCGAGCGCGCCCACCATGCGTTGCTGTCGAAACCGGGCTTGTCGGCTTCCGCGCCGATCTCGCCGTAGCCGGTGAACGACGCATAGACCAGACGGTCGTTGAGCGGCGCGAGATCCTTGTAGGTCACGCCGAGCTTCTTGCGGACCGGAGGCGGGAAATTGGTGATGAACACGTCGCAGTCGGCGGCGAGCTTGCGCAGCACGGCCTGGCCCTCGGGCTTGCTCAGGTCGAGCGCGAGGCTCTTCTTGTTGCGGCCTTCCAGCATCCACGCATAGTTGTGCGGGCTGATCGGATATCCAGGCAAATGCGGCAGGTTGCGGACCGGATCGCCTCCGCCCGGCGGTTCGATCTTGATGACGTCGGCCCCGAAGTCGGAGAGCGCCGTCGCCGCCGCGGGGGCTGCGATGAAGCTGGCGCAGTCGATGACCTTGAGACCTTCGAAAATTCCCCGACCCATGCGGTTTGTTCCCTTTTTTTGTTAAGGGCCGCCTGGGAGGTGACCCGTATCAGTCGTTCTTGCGCTCGTCCGAGATCGCCTTGCCGTCATTCGGCAGCGAGCCCGGTGCCACCAGGGTGACATTGCCCTGTAGCTTTGTCACGGCACGCAGGGTCGACGCAACCTCGTCCCGCAGGGTTTCGCCGCTGGACGGGCATTCCGCAGACAGGGTCATGACATCGACTTCGCTCTCGCGCGTCACAATGAGGCGCAACCGCCCCAATTCGGGGTGCCGCTTGCCGATTTCGGCGATCTGCTCGGGCCGTACGAACATGCCCTTGACCTTGGTGGTCTGGTCGGCCCGGCCCATCCAGCCCTTGATGCGCATGTTGGTGCGCCCGCACGGGCTTTGCCCCGTCAGCACGGCGCTGAGATCGCCGAGCGCCAGGCGAACCCACGGATGATGCGGATCGAGTGTGGTGACGACGATCTCGCCGACATCGCCGTCCGCCACCGGCTCACCGGTTCCGGGCTTGACGATCTCGACAATGACGTTCTCGTTCACCACCAGACCGTCGCGTGCTGCAGTTTCATAGGCGACAACGCCGAGATCGGCGGTGCCGAACATCTGATAGGCATCGATACCGCGTGACTTCATCTCCTCCTGAAGCGATTTGGGAAACGCCGCGCCGGAGACGAGCGCGCGCTTGATCGATGACATGTCGCGTCCGGCGGTTTTGCCTGCATCGAGCAGGATCTTCAAAAAGTCCGGTGTGCCGGTATAGGCGACCGGACGATAGGCTTCGATGAGCTCAAACTGCTGTTCCGTATTGCCGGGACCGGCGGGAATCACGGCGCAGCCGAGTGCGCGGGCGGCGCTGTCGAAGATAAAGCCGCCCGGTGTCAGATGATAGCTGAGGGTGTTGAGGACGATATCGCCGGGCCGGAAGCCCGCTGCGTACAGCGCGCGCGCGCCGCGCCATGGATCGTCGGCAGCGACCTCCGGCTCAAAAATCGGCCCGGGCGACGTGAACAGGCGGCCGAATGATCCCGCGGGCGGGGAGACGAAACCGCCGAACGGCGGCGCGGCCTTGTGCAGGACCGGCAGTTCGGATTTGCGCAGCACCGGCAGTTTTGCCAGCGCGGCGCGGCTGGTGATGGAGGCGAGGTCGATGCCCTTGAAGCGCTCGGCATAGGCCGGTGCTTTCGCCGCCGCACGCAGCACGTCGGGCAGCCGGGCGAACAGGTCGGCGTCGCGCTGCGATGGCGAGCGTGTTTCGAGAGCGTCGTAATGGTTGGTCATCGGTAGTCCATTTGTTCGTCATTGCGAGGAGCGAAGCGACGAAGCAATCCAGTCTTGTGTTTATTCTCACCGCAAGTTTGCTGCGGCCATCTCTGGATTGCTCCGCTGCGCTCGCAATGACGGATGTGATTACAGCCAGCGCTTGCGGCGCTTGAAGCTTTTCAGGTTTTTGAAACTCTTGCGCTGGTCGCCCGCGCCGCCGAGATAGAATTCCTTGACGTCCTCGTTGTCGCGCAGCTCGTCGGCGGTACCGTCGAGCACGACTTTGCCTTGCTCCATGATGTAGCCATGGCTTGCGACGGAGAGGGCCGCGCGCGCGTTCTGCTCGACAAGAAGAATGGTCACGCCGAGGTCGCGGTTGATCTGCTTGATGATGCCGAACACTTCCTTGACCAGCAGCGGCGACAGACCCATCGACGGTTCGTCCATCAGGATCATCTTCGGGCGCGCCATCATCGCCCGGCCGATCGCCAGCATCTGCTGTTCGCCGCCGGAGAGATAACCGGCAAGGCCGGTGCGTTCCTTGAGGCGGGGGAAATATCTGTAGACCATGTCGATGTCGTCATCGACGTTCTTGTCGTTGCGGGTAAATGCGCCGAGCCGCAGGTTTTCCAGCGACGTCATGTCCGAGATGATGCGGCGGCCTTCCATCACCTGAAAGATTCCACGCCGCACGATCTTGTCAGGATCGATGCCGTCGATGCGCTCGCCGTCGAATACGATCTCGCCGCGCGTGACTTCGCCGTCCTCGGTCTTGAGCAATCCGGAGATCGCCTTCAGTGTGGTCGACTTGCCTGCGCCGTTGGCGCCAAGCAGTGCGACGATCGCGCCCTTCGGCACGTCCATGCTCAAGCCGCGCAGCACAAGGATGACATTGTCGTAAACGACTTCAATGTTGCGCACGGCCAGCAGCGGCGCGGCAGTGGTCGCGGTGGCGGGTCGGGCATCTGTTTGCAACGTGGGCTGCACGAGCTTGGCTCCGATGAGTTCTTCTTCATCCCTCCCCCTTGTGGGGAGGGTGGCGTGTTGAGAGCGAAGCGAACAACGCGCCGGGTGGGGGATTGTTGTCGGCCCCCATCCCGGCCTCCGCTTCGCTTGGCCGACCCTCCCCACAAGGGGGAGGGAGTCAGCCAACATTCGTCACTTTACCAGCCGAGCCATTCCGGCTTGCGCGGCAGATCGACGGTCTTCACCTTGTCGAGCTTGATCGCGCCGTTCTTGACGAGATCGGCAACCGACGCGTCGGTCGCGCCGGACACCTTCATGCGATAGATGTCGACCTTCAGCGTCGGGCGGTGATCCTTCTCGGTCCAGGTCGAAGGATTGCAGACGCCTTCCATTCCGGCCGGAACCCAATCCTTCTTCTGATAGAAGGCTTTGAGAACGGTCTCGCCGGTCGCGCCGCCGTTCTTGGCGGCCCACTCGAGGGCTTCCTTCATATAGAGCGCGGTGCAGACACCGGCGATGTAGTGAACCGGCCGATAGGTGGTGCCCGCAGCGTCGGACATCTTGGAAATGTCCTGCATGGTCTTCATGCCGGGAGCGTTGCCGCCCCAGGCCACTGCGGTGCGCAGCGGAAACACCACGCCGTCGGCGGCTGCACCGGCGGCCTTCGCGGCGTTCTCGTCCATGCCCCAGACGTTTCCCATGAACTGGACATCGACGCCGGCGGCCTTACAGGCATTCAGCACCGAGATGTTGGAGCCGGCGGTGTTGCCGAGATAGGCGTAGTTTGCACCCGAGCTCTTCAGGGTCAGGCACTGCGCGCTGTAGTCGCCCGGCGTCAGGGCGAACACGATGGCAGGCAGAACATCGAAGCCGAGTTCGGCGGCGAGCGTTTCGCCGGCGGCCTTTGGTGCGTTCGGATACGGATGGTTTGCACCCATGTGGACGTACTTGGGCTTGCCGGATTTTCCCTTCGTCTTCCAGTCGTCCGCTGCCCAGGTCAGCATGCCACGCAGCGCGTCCGAATAGCTCGGACCATAGAACAGGTTGTAGGGCGCTGCCTTGCCCTTGCCGCCTGCGCCGGTCGGATCGGACAGCGCCGCCGAGTACGATGCCGAGATGTCCGGGATCTTGTCCTGGGCGAGGAAGCCGGTGAGAGCTTCGGTATCCGCCGTGCCCCAGCCGATGATCGCGGCGACCTTGTCCGCGCCGGACCACTTCTTGTACTGCGCGATCGCGCGCGGCACCTGGTAGCCGTAGTCGACGGTGTCGATCTTCACCGGCTTGCCGCCGATGCCGCCGTTCTTGTTGATCCAGGCGTATGCGTCGGCGACGCCTTGTCCGTACGGTGTTCCGACGTCGGATGTCGCGCCGGAATAATCGGCGAGATGGCCCAGCGAAACCTGCGCCTGAGCCACGCCGGCAGTGCCGCCGAGCAGCAGGGCGAGTGACGCTGTACTCAATAATTTCGTCATGGTCATAAGCGTAATCCTCCGGTTTCCTCTCGAGGTCTTTTGTTTTTGTCCCGTTCCGACCTCAATGCGAGAACGGGTAGAGTTTCCAGTAAGCCTTGATTTGCCGCCACCGGTGAGCAAGTCCGTCCGGCTCGAAGATCAAAAAGACAATGATGATGACGCCGATGGCCATCTCGCGCAAGAATGCGATGTTGTTCTTGAGTCCAAGGGCATGATCGATCGCGCTGCCGCTGAGCGCGGCGCTGATCCACTCCATCGATTCCGGCAGCAGAACCATGAAGGCGGTGCCGAGCAACGTGCCCATGATCGAACCAATGCCGCCGATGATGATCATGGCGAGGAAGATGATGGAGCGGTCGATGCCGAAACCTTCGTTGGACACCACCTGATTGTAATGGGCGTAGAGCGCGCCGCCGACGCCGGCAAAGAATGCAGCCAATCCGAACGAAAGCGTTCGGTATTTGGTGAGGTTGATGCCCATGATTTCGGCGGACAGGTAATGATCGCGCACTGCGACCAGCGCGCGCCCGTCACGCGTCCGCATCAGGTTGGTCACCAGAAGATAGCAGACGATCACGTAAGCCAGCACGACGTAGAAATACTGGCGGTCGCCGCGCAACACCTGGCCGAAAATCGAAAACGGTTCGGCGTGGGCCGGAACGCTGCCGCCAGTGAACCATTCGGCGCGCGAGAAGAAGTCGAGCAGGATGAATTGCGCGGCCAGCGTCGCGATCGCAAGGTAAAGACCTTTCAGCCGCGCAGCGGGGAGGCCGAAGATCAGGCCGACCAGCGCTGTGACGAGACCCGACAGCGGAATGGCGAAGAACACCGGCACGTGAAGCTTGCTCGACACGTAGGCCGAGGTAAATGCGCCGAATCCGAAGAAGGCCGCGTGGCCGATGGAAATCTGCCCGGTGAAGCCGACCACGATGTTGAGGCCGAGCGCGGCGATACCGAAGATGCCGATCTGGATCAGCAGGCTGAGGCTGTATTCGTTCAGCACATAGGGCGCGAAACAGATCAGAACGATGCCGGCGACCATCATGTTCCGGCTGGTCGTGGTCGGGAACACGGTGGTGTCCGACGCGTAAGTCGTGCGGTAGTCGCCTGCGGGGAGGAGGGTTTGGCCTGCCATGATCAGATCCGTTCGATGTCTTTGGTGCCGAACAGGCCGTAAGGCTTGATCATGAGGATGATGATAAGTGCGTAGAACGGCGCGATCTCGAACAGGTTGCCCCAGTGCAGGTATTCGCTGTCGACGAAGTGCGCGACGTTCTCAAGCAGCCCGATGATGATGCCGCCGACCACCGCGCCGCCGACGCTGTCGAGGCCGCCGAGGATCGCCGCGGGGAAGACCTTGATGCCGTAGGCTGCGAGGCCCGCCGATACGCCGTTGACCACAGCCACCACGACGCCGGCCACCGCCGACACGGTCGCGGAAATCGCCCACGCCATCGCGAACACGCTTTTCACCGAAATGCCGAGGGACTGCGCGACCTGCTGGTTGAACGCGGTCGCGCGCATGGCGAGGCCGTATTTCGAGACCTTGAAGAACCATGCCATGCCACCCATCATCGCCACCGACACCGCGAGGCTGAGGATGTAGACGGTCTGGACCTGCATCCCGAAGATATTGACCAGCTGGGTGTTGAAGATTTTCGGAAACGGCTGGAGATTGACGCCGAACATCCATTTCATCAGCGCCGAGAACACCGTGGACAGCGCGATGGTCACCATGATGACAGAAATGATCGGCTCGCCGATCATCGGGCGCAGGATGATGAGCTGGATCAGGATGCCGAAGATAAACATGAAGACCAGCGTGATCGGCATGCCGATCCAGAACGGCACCTGATATTTGGTGAGCAGGAACCAGCACACCCACGCGCCGATCAGCAGCAACTCGCCCTGCGCGAAGTTGACCACCTGCGTCGCCTTGTAGATCAGCACGAACGACATCGCGACGACGCCATAAAGCGTACCGACCACGAGACCGTTGATGAGGAGTTGGATCAGAAGCTGGGTGTTCACTCTGCGGCCTCCGCCGTCTTTCTGCGCGCGCCGAGGTCGATGACGGGCAGCGTGCAGCGGATGCGCTGCGTGGTGCCGTCCTGGAAACGGATCACGGTGTCGATGTCGATGTCCGGCTTGCCGCCGTAGATCGCATTAATGATGTCGGCGTACTTGTCATTGATGACGGTGCGGCGGACCTTGCGGGTGCGCGTCAGCTCGCCGTCGTCGGCGTCGAGTTCCTTGTAAAGCAGCAAGAACTTGGAGATGCGTTGCGCCGGCGGTAGCGTGGCGTTGACCGCTTCGACTTCCTTGCGCAGCAGTTCGTAGGTTTCCGGGCGCGAGGACAGGTCGGTGTAGGTGGTGAAGGAAATCCGGTTCTTCTCGGCCCATTTCGAGACGATGGAGAAGCGGATGCAGAGCATCGCCGCGAGGTAGTCGCGCCCGTCGCCCAGCACCACGGCCTCGGCGACGTAGGGCGAGAACTTCAGCTTGTTTTCGATGTACTGCGGCGAGAAGCGGTCGCCGCGCGCGGTCTGCGCCATGTCCTTGATGCGGTCGATGACCACAAGCTGCTTCGCCTTGTTGAAGTAACCGGCGTCGCCCGAATGCATCCAGCCGTCGCGCACTTCCGCAGCGGTAGCGGCCTCGTTCTTGTAGTAACCCGAGAACATGTTGGGATGGCGCACCACGATCTCGCCGACACCGTTGACGTCGGGATCGCGGACCTCGATCTCGATCTCGTCTGACATCGAAACGCCAGTGGTGTCGGGATCGACCTCGTCCGGCTTGTGCAGCGTGAAGGCGCCCAGCGTTTCAGTCTGGCCGTAGAGCGTACGCAGCGGCACGCCCATGGCGCGAAAGAACTTGAAGGTGTCGGGACCGAGTGCAGCGCCGCCGGTCGCTGCCGACCGCAGCCGCGTGAATCCGAGGCGGTCACGCAGCGCGCGGAACACCAGGGTTTCCGCCACCATCGACGTCTTGCCCTGATCCAGCGCCGACAGCCCGGCCTTCATGCCGGTTTCATAGAGGCTCTGCTTCATCGCCGAGGCATCCATCACGCGCGCGCGGACGTCGGCGGCGATGGCTTCCCAGATGCGCGGCGCGAACAGCACGAAGGTCGGCGCGATTTCGCGGAAGTCGTTCATCATGGTATCGGCCTGCTCGACGAAGTTCACCTTCATCCTGGAGAGCAGACCCTTTCCGAGCGCGTAGACCTGTTCCATGATCCAGGGCAGGGGAAGCACCGACACATACTCGTCGTCCGGGCCCTTGGGATCGAAGGAGAGATACGCCGCGCAGTGGCGCAGCACGCTGCCAGCGGTCAGCATCGCGAGCTTCGGATTCGACGTGGTGCCGGACGTGGTGCAGAGGATGGCGACATCGTCAGCCTTGGTGGCGTCGACCAGTTGATCGTAGAGCTGCGGCTCGCGCGCGGCGCGCTCGCGGCCCATCTTCGCGAGCTTGGCGGCGTCGATCAGCCGGGGGTCGCTGTATTTCCGCATGCCGCGTGGATCGGAATAGACGATGTGCTTGAGATGCGGCGCGCGGTCGCCGAGTTCGAGCAGCTTGTCGACCTGCTCTTCGTCTTCGGCGAACACGATCTTGGTTTCGCCGTAGGTTAGCAGATACAGCACTTCCTCGGGCAGCGACTCGCGATACATGCCGAGTGACATGCCGCCGATGGCGTGAGCCGCGATTTCCGCCGCCACCCAGTCCGGACGGTTGTCGCCGATGATGCCGATGACGTCGCCGCGCTTCAGTCCAAGCTCGATCATGCCGAGGGCGAAATCATGCACGCGGGTATGGTAGTCGTTCCACGAAAAAACGCGCCAGAGACCGAAGTCCTTTTCGCGCAGCGCGATGGCGTTGCCGTGCTCTTTGGCGTTGAGCCGCAGCATCTTGGGATAGGTGTCGGCCTGCGCGACGCGGCCTGCATAATCCATCATGCTGTGGCCTCCGCGACGGGATTGGTGTCATCGAGAGCGTCGAGCACTTCGTCTTCTTCGCCGAGATAGGCCTTTCTGACGTGCGGATCGTCCAGCACGTCGGCGGGCAGGCCTTCGGCGATCTTGCGACCGAAATCCAGCACGGTGACGCGGTGGGAAATGTCCATCACGACGCCCATGTCGTGCTCGATCATCATCACCGTCATCCCGTATTCTTCGTTGAGATCGACGATGTAGCGGGCCATGTCTTCCTTCTCCTCGAAGTTCATGCCGGCCATCGGCTCGTCGAGAAGAATGAGTTTCGGTTCCAGCGCCATGGCGCGCGCGAGTTCAACGCGCTTGCGCAGGCCGTAGGAGAGGGTGCCTGCGGTCGCCTTGCGCACCGACTGCAGATCGAGGAAGTCGATGATCTCTTCGACCTTGCGGCGGTGTTCGAGTTCCTCGCGCCGCGCGCCGGTCAGCCAGTACAGCGAACCGGTGATGAAGTTGTTCTTCAGCAGGTGATGCCGGCCGACCATGATGTTGTCGAGCACGGTCATGTGGTGGAACAGCGCCAGGTTCTGGAATGTACGGCCAATGCCGAGCGCCGCGCGTGCATTCGGCTTGAGGCCGGTAATGTCGCGGTCCTGATAGAAAAGCTGTCCCTCGGTCGGGGTGTAACGGCCGGAAACGCAGTTGACGATCGAGGTCTTGCCGGCGCCGTTGGGCCCGATGATCGAAAACAGTTCGCCTTCCTTGACGCCGAAGCTCACGTCGGTCAGCGCGCGCACGCCGCCGAACCGCAGTGAGACCCCCCGCACCTCCAATGCGTAAGCCACTCAAATCCTCCCAGATACGGCGCTTGGCGCGCTCTTTATCTATGGTCCGCTATGGTCCCGATCCTATACCGGGGGGCCGTGGCAAGCCATTCTACTATTGATGTTTTGCGCCGCAGGACGCGTTTGCCGTCGTCGTCCTTACGGCAAACCGCGACACCGAAATGTCTTGTGCCTGACAATTCGTTGGGCAATTTCGGTGCGCGCGCGGTATACCGAAGGACATTTTGCCGCGTCGCAGCATTGCACGACGCGAAGGGCGGTCGAGACAGCATGGTTTCTGCGGATTACCTCAAGCGTATTGCGGTCTGGTCGCGCGGCCTGAGCGAGCGGGAAATCGAAGTTGCTCGCGCCGGTGTCATCGAAAAGTCGTTCGGCGCGAACGAATTCATCTGCATGCGCGGCGATCATTTCGAATACTGGATGGGCGTCGTCACCGGACTGGTCCGGATCGGCACTGGCTCGCGCGACGGCAAGGCCGTCAGCTTCACCGGCATGACCAACGGCGCGTGGTTCGGCGAGGGAACCGTGCTCAAGAACGAAGCCAGACGATATGACGCTGTCGCCTTGCGCGATACGCGCCTCGCGCTGATGGATCGCGCCACCTTCTTCTGGCTGTTCGAGAACAGCGTGGCGTTCAACCGCTTCCTTGTGGGTTTGTTGAACGAACGCCTCGGCCAGTTCATGGGATTGGTCGAATACGGCCGGATGCTGGACGCGAAGGCGCGCCTCGCACGCTCGCTCGCGTCGTTGTTCAACCCGATCCTGTATCCGGATCATACGCGCCACCTGGACATCACGCAGGAGGAGCTTGGCGCGATTTCCGGAATCTCACGCCAGAACGCCAACCAGTGCCTCAAGACGCTGGAGAAGGAAGGTCTGTTGCGGCTCGAATACGGCGGCGTGACGGTGATCGATCTGGAAAAGCTGCGCGGGTACGGGGAATAGGCGTGCGTCGCTCCCTCGCCCCGCTCTTGCGGGGAGAGGTGAAATGGTGCGAACCGCGCAGTTATGCCGTCATTGCGAGGAGCGTAGCGACGAAGCAATCCAGTCTTTGTTTGTTGCTTCTGGATTGCTTCGCTTTGCTCGCAATGACGGGATGAACGTCCGCTGCGCCGGCAAGCCTCACTCCGCCCATTCCAGATCGGTCGTAAAGACAATGGACAGCCAGCGGTCGGGGGTGTCGTTGCCGATCGCGTCGCCAATCTCGTCGCGGATCTTGTCCCATTCCTCGAGCCGCTTTGGCGGCAAACCGGCCGGAACGATGAAGTACAATTCGATCTGCCGGCCGCGGCCGACGCGTGCGACATAGGCCCGGTAGGACAGGAATTGATAGCGTTGCACGATTTGCCGGGCGATGGCCTCGACGTGCTGCATGAGGTCCGGCGGCGTGACCAGCAGGGCGTCGGCGAGCGCCTGACGCACCGTGCCGATCGGTATTGGAATGACAATCAGGCAGACGATCGCCAGCGCGGCAGGGTCGATATAGGGCGACATCCATTTCAGGCTCGTGCCCTGAATCATGTAGCCGAAGATGAAGGCCACGAGCAGGGCGGCCGTCAGCGCCGCCGACATCATCCAGGCCTTTGCATCCAGAGCGACGAAATTGGATTTAATGGTCCGGTTGGCCTTGATGTCAAAGATCGCCATGCCGATCGCGGCGAGCGTTATCAGCACGGCGTAGATAATCGCCTGATCGAATGCGAGTTCACGCCCGCCCGTCAGCAGGCTGCCGATGGCATTGATCAGCGCGTAAATCGCAGCGCCGATCAAGAGGACGCCGTTCAATCCCAGCACCATCGGCTCCAGATGCCAGAAGCCCATGGTGAACTGCGCAATCAGCCTGGACTTGGAGCCGCCGTCCCGCGTCGATGCCGCGATCAGGTTGGACACCAGCAAAGCGAGGATCGTCATCACCGCGTCGATCAGCGCATAGACGCCGTCGAAAACAATCGCGTAGGACCCCGATAACAGGCCGAACAAAATCCCCAGCCCGGCCAGAGCCAGGGTTACCGCGATCGACAGGCGCAGAACGCTTTGTTCGGTCCGCATGTGAGTTCATCCGGCAGGTCTGCGATGACTCGTACATCGCAGGGCGGGCGATATCACACCTCGAGCCACTCCTTGCGGATGGCCTGATTGGCCTTGAGATCGGCCGGGGTGCCTTCGAACACGATGCGGCCGTGGCCCATCACGTAGACCCGGTGCGAGATGCGCATCGCAATCGACAGCTTCTGTTCGACCAGCAGGATGGCGACGCCGCGCCGGGCGATTTCGGCGATCAGATCGCCGACCTGCTGCACGATCAGCGGCGCCAGACCTTCGGTCGGCTCGTCGATCATGACGAGTTCGGGGTCACCCATCAGCGTGCGGCAAATGGTCAGCATCTGCTTTTCGCCGCCGGACAGCACGCCCGCGGCCGTATCGGCGCGCTCCTTCAGGTTCGGAAACATCTCGAGCATGTCGTCGAGCTTCCATTTGCCCGGACGCTTGGTGTCCTTGACCCCGAGCAGCAGGTTCTGCCGCACGGTGAGGCCGGGGAAGATGTCGCGATGCTCGGGCACGTAGCCGAGCCCGAGATGCGCGATCCTGAAGCTCGGCAGACCGGCGATCTCCTGCCCCTTGAACTTGATGGTGCCGTGCGGCGGCACTTCGCCCATGATCGCCTTGACCGTGGTCGAGCGGCCGACGCCGTTGCGCCCCAGCAGGCTGACGACCTCGCCGGCGCCGATATGCATATCGACACCCTGAAGGATGTGGCTCTTGCCGTAATAGGCGTGCAGATCCTGAACTTCCAACATCAGGCAGCTTCCTCGCCCAGATAGGCTTCCTTGACCTTCGGACTGTTGCGGATTTCCTCAGGCGTTCCGGATGCGATGATATGGCCGTAGACCAGAACCGAGATGCGGTCGGCGAGGCCGAACACCACGCTCATGTCGTGCTCGACGATTAGCAGCGTCTTGCCCACGGTGAGACGCCGGATCAGATCCACCGCACGTTCGGTTTCGGCGTGGCTCATGCCCGCCGTCGGTTCATCGAGTAGGATGACGTCGGCGCCGCCGGCGATGGTGATGCCGATCTCCAGCGCGCGCTGTTCGGCATAGGTCAAAAGGCCAGCCGGGATGTCACGCCGCGAGGTGAGGCTGATGTCTTCCAGGATCTGCGCGGTGCGCTCGCGCACTTCAGGCAGGTTGTCGACGCTTTTCCAGAATGCGTATTTGTGCCCCGTCGCCCACAGCACCGCGCAGCGCAGATTTTCCCACACCGTCATGTTGGCGAAGACGTTGGTGACCTGAAAGCTGCGGGACAGCCCGCGCCGGTTGATCTGGTAGGGCGCGAGGCTGTCGATGCGCTCGCCGCGCATCAGCACTTCGCCGCTGGTCGGCGACATATAGCCGCTGATGAGGTTGAACGTGGTCGATTTGCCGGCGCCGTTCGGGCCGATCAGCGCATGGCGTTCGCCTTGCGCCACTTTCAGATTGAGGTCGCGGATCACCTTGGTGATGCCGAAGCTCTTCTGAACGTCGCGGATTTCAATGGCGTTGGGCTTCACATCTGACATCATGCTGCCAGTTCCTTCGCACGCGCTGTGGTCAGCGCCTCGTCCCAAGCCACGGCGGCCCGCTTCCATGTCATGCGCGCAATGCTGAAGCCGCCGACGATCAGGACCAGCGCGACAGCCCACGTGACCGGGTTCGCGGCGTTGAACGGAATTCCGAATGCCTTCACATTTGGATCTTCCATCGGATTCATCGTGTAGTGAACGATAGACTCGATTCCGAGCATCAGGCCGATCATCAGTGCAAGTGTGGGAACAAGCGCGACCAGATAGGACGGCAGGACGCGTCCGAGCGTGCCGCCCCTGATCAGCGGACGATGCATCATCAGGAGGCCCGTGATGCCCCCGGGGGCGTACATCACGACCACGATGAAGAACAGCCCGAAGTAAAGCTGCCAGACATGGGTCAGATCGCTGAGGCCAAGCGACAGCAGCGTGACGAAGATCGCGCCGACGATCGGTCCGATGAAGAAGCCGATACCGCCGATGTAGGCGGCGAACAGCACGGTGCCGGACTGCACCGCGCCGAGATAGGCCGAGTTCGCAATCTCGAAGTTGATGGCGGCGAGCGAGCCCGCGATGCCGGCAAAAAAGCCGGAGAAGCAGAACGCGATGTAGCGGACCACATGCGGATCGTAGCCGACGAACTGCACGCGTTCCGGGTTATCGCGAACCGCATTGCACATCCGCCCCAGCGGGGTGCGGGTGAGGGCGTACATCGCAATCATGCAGATCAGCGTCCAGGCCGCCACCAGATAGTAGATCTGGATCTGCGGGCCGAAATTCCAGCCGAACACGCTCAGCAGCTTGGTGCGGTTGGCGGAGATGCCGGCTTCGCCGCCGAAGAAGGTGCGCAGGATCAGCGCCGAGGAAGCAACCAGTTCGGCGACGCCGAGCGAGATCATGGCGAAGGCGGTGCCCGAGCGTTGCGTCGACACCCATCCGAGCAGGATCGCGAAGGCGAGGCCGGTCAGGCCGCCGATCAGCGGCACCAGCGGCAGCGGGATCGCCCACTTGTTGCCGCCGATGATGTTGATGGCGTGAATGACGAGGAAGCCGCCGAGGCCGTAATAGACCGCGTGGCCGAATGACAGCATGCCGGTCTGGCCGAGCAGGATGTTGTAGGACAGCGCGAAGATGATCGAGATGCCGATCAGGCTGAACGTCGTCAGGGCGCCGCCTGAGCCGAAAACTTTCGGCAGCACCAGCAAAAAGATCGCGACAGCGGCCCAGAGCCCGTAGAACTTGAGGTTGTCGGCGGCGGTCGGCGGCGGCGGCGCGGCGCGTGCGGTGATATCGCTCATGTTTCACGCGTCCCCAAAAGACCCATCGGACGGAGCGCTAGGATCAGCACCAGCAGCACATAGGGCATGATCGGCGCGACCTGCGCGACAGTGACGTTCCAGATATCGGCCAGCCAGGTGGATGCATAGGCGGGGCTCAGCGGACCGAACACTTCGGACAGCGATCCGTTCATCGACACCGCAAAAGTCTGCACAAGGCCGATCAGCAGCGAGGCGATGAACGCGCCCGGCAGCGAGCCAAGCCCGCCGACCACCACGACGACGAACAGGATGGGCCCGAGGAGACCGGCCATGTTTGACTGGGTGACCAGCGCCGGGCCTGCGATGACGCCCGCCACCGCGGCGAGCGCGGTGCCGACGCCGAACACCATCATGAAGATGCGCCCGACATTGTGGCCGAGATGGCCGACCATGTGCGGATGGGTCAGCGCCGCCTGCACGATCATGCCGACCCGCGTGCGCTTCAGCACGAGGAGCAGCGCGAGGAAGATGCCGATCGACACCAGCAGCATGAACATCTTGTAGGCGGGATAGTTGGTCGAGAAGATCGTGAAGGCGGGGAAATCGAGCGAGGCGGGCACGCGGAAATCCACCGGGCTCTTGCCCCAGATGATCTGCACCACTTCCTCGATCGCGAATGCAAGGCCGAAGGTGAACAGCAGTTCGGCGACATGGCCGTTGCGGTGGACCCGGCGCAGGCCGAAGCGCTCGACACCGGCGCCGATAATTCCCGCAAGGAGCGGCGCGATCAGCAGGGCAGGCCAGAAGCCGAACCACCGGCTGACCTGAAATCCGAAAAAGGCGCCGAGCATGTAGAAGCTGGCATGCGCGAAGTTCAGCACGCCGAGCATGCTGAAGATCACCGTCAGGCCGCTGGCCATCAGGAATAACAGCATCCCGAACAGGATACCGTTCAATGTAGATATGACGACTAGTTCAAGCACGACCTCAGCACTCCCCCCGGATACATGAAGGTCTCATGTTCACCCCGGCGGTTGCCGGGGCGAACACAATCAGTTGGCGAAAAAAGCCAGCTTGCAGTGACCTCTTATGGACGGGTCATCTTGCAGGTGGTCGGCAGGACGGTCTTGTCGGCGTCGATCTTGGCGACACCCTTCCAGCCCCAACCGGTCTTTTCTTCGTCGAACGTTTCCTTGTTCTTCAGCTCGCCGAACTGCGCGATGTAGATCGGCTGGAAGAACTGGTGGTCGTCCTTGCGCATGAAGCCTTTGCCGCCGCTGAAGACTTCGTAGTCCATGCCTTCCAGCGCGGCCGCAACCTTGACCGGCTCGAGCGACTTGGCCTTTTCGGCTGCGAGCGCGAACATCCGCATTTCATTGACGGCGCGCGGATAGAACAGGCTGAAGCCGTACTTGTCGCGCAGCGACTTTTCAAAGGCCTTCGACGAAGCGTGCTCGATGTTCGGGTAGGCTTCCGCGACCTGGAATACCTGGTCGTTGAGGTTGGCCTGCTTGATCGCGGTCGGACCGCCGGTGCCGCCTGCGTAGTAGGTGTACCAGTTGACCTTGAGGCCGGAGTCAGCGGCTGCCTTGAGCAGCAGTGCGAAGTCCTGGCCCCAGTTGCCGGTGATCACGCTGTCCGCGCCGGACGCCTTGATCTTCGCGATATACGGCGCGAAGTCGGTGACCTTCAGCAGCGGGTGCTTTTCGTCGCCGACGATCTCGATGTCGGGACGCTTCGCCTTCAGCATCGCGCGCGCGGTGGTGCGCACCGATTCGCCGAACGAGTAGTCCTGGTTGATCAGGTAGAGTTTCTTGATCGCCGGAACGCCCTTCATGTAGTTGGTGAGGGCTTCCATCTTGATGTCGGAATTGGCGTCCCAGCGGAAGTGCGAGAAGCTGCACTTTTCGTTGGTGAGGACCGGGTCGACCGCGGCGTAGTTGAAGTACAGCACTTCCTTGCCGGGATTGCGCTCGTTGTACTTGGTGATGAAGTCGGTCAGCGCGCCGGCCACCGCAGAGCCGTTGCCCTGAGTGATGTAGCGCACGCCCGAGTCGATCGCTTTCTGGGCCTGGATCAGGCTTTCCTGCGGATTGGTCTTGTTGTCGAGCGGAACGATTTCGACCTTCTTGCCGAGAATGCCGCCCTTGGCGTTCACTTCGTCGGCGAGGAACTGGAAGGTCTTGAGACCGATTTCGCCGACGCTCGCGCCGCCGCCCGAGAGCGGGTCGATATAGCCGATCTTCACGGTCTCCTGGGCCATCGCCGCTCCGCCCAACATGGGAAGCGCGACTGCCGCAGCGATCATTATTTTACGCATATTCATCTCCCTGAATTCTCTTTGTGACCGGCTGTTTTTGAATGGATGGCCAAGACTTTTTGATCTTGTACCGTCCGGGCCGTTCGTATGGCGGATTGTGGTCCAACGCTCCGCAAGCCGCAAGCCCGGTCTCTGGCCGGACCGGGGAATGCTTAATTTGCCCGTCCGGGCAGGACCATGATAGGGGTGCGGGCTGTTTGCCGGGCCGCAACCGATGCATATGTACGAGCATGCAAGAATTTGGTTGTTTTTTGTGCTTGCCTACATTTCGGCAATCTTGGGTGCGGGGTTTAAGTGAACATGCCAGCGGGAAAGTCGCGACCGTCACGGTCGCTGTGCAGGATCGATGATGGCCGTCCTGCCATTTGATCTGAAGGGAAAGCGCGTTTTCGTGGCCGGCCATCGGGGGATGGTGGGCAGCGCTCTCGCGCGTCGGCTCGTCCGCGAGGACGTCGAAATCCTGACTGTTTCGCGGAGCGAACTTGATTTGCTCGATCAAGCGGCGGTCAACCGGTGGTTCTCGGCCATGCGCCCGCAGGTTGTACTCCATGCGGCCGCGAAGGTCGGCGGTATTGTCGCCAACAACACCCTGCGCGCCGAATTCATTTACGAAAATCTCCTGATCGCGACCAACGTCCTTCATGCGGCGCACGTGCACGGCGTCGAGAAGCTGCTGTTTCTCGGCTCCTCGTGCATTTATCCGAAGCTGGCTCCGCAGCCGCTGCGCGAGGATTCGCTGCTGACCGACACGCTTGAGCCGACCAACGAGCCCTATGCGATCGCCAAAATCGCCGGCGTCAAGATGGCGGAGGCTTACCGCGCCCAGTACGGCAGCGACTTCATCAGCGTCATGCCGACCAATCTCTATGGCCCCGGCGACAACTATCATCCCGAATACAGCCACGTGGTGGCGGCGTTGATCCGCCGCTTTCACGAAGCGAAGGAAACCGGCGCGCGCGACGTCGTGGTGTGGGGCACCGGCACGCCGCGGCGCGAGTTTCTCTATGTCGATGACATGGCCGACGCCTCGATCCATCTGATCAAGAACTATTCGGAGGGCGGTCTCATCAATGTCGGGACCGGCGAGGATATTTCCATCGCGGATTTTGCGCGGGTGGTGGCGCGGACCGTCGGCTACACCGGCGAGATCGCGTTTGATACGTCGAAGCCGGACGGAACGCCGCGCAAGCTGCTCGACGTCAGCAAGCTCGCCAAATTCGGATGGCGGGCGACGACCTCGCTCGACGAGGGCATGAAGCGCGCGTATGCCGCGTTCCTCAAGGAACAGCGATAAGACTATAGGCGAAATCTCTGGATCCAAGTCTCTGGATCTATTGTGACGACGGTGCAGGGTGCTTGCGAATCTGCCTCGCGTTTGCCGCGCGGGGATTGCGATAGCATTCGCCATAGACCGAGGCGCCCGACTGTTTGCATTCCCTGTAGGATGCAAACATGCAGTCGCCGGGCCGGCTGATGTCGCCCTTCGTGCGGACGCAAAATGCCTTGTCGTCAGCTGACGCAGTTAAAGGCGACGTCGCGCCGACAAGGGGCGAGGCGAACCCGGCTGCGGGGATCGCGAGACCGGCAATGGCGACCAGGAACGCGAAAACAAGCTTCATGGGAACCTCCCTTGCTCGAAGGAAAACCCTGACGGTCGGCCAAGGTTCCGCGATATCCTTGCGCGTCCGGCACGGGAACAGCCGATGAGCGACGATATCTTCGACCTTGAGCGGTTCATCTCGGCGCAGGCGCCGGTGTATCCGCGCGTCGTCTCGGAACTGCGTGCAGGCCGGAAACAAAGCCACTGGATGTGGTTCATTTTTCCGCAGATCGAAGGTCTCGGATTCAGCGCGATGGCGCAGCAATATGCGGTGCACTCGCGCGCGGAGGCTTTGGCCTATCTGGATCATCCGGTGCTCGGGCCGCGGCTGCGCGAATGCACCCGGCTGGTGAACGCTGTTGCGGGCAAGGACATTCACGCGATTTTGGGTTCGCCCGACGACATCAAATTCAGGTCGTCGATGACGCTGTTTGCCAAGGTCACGCCGGACAATGCAGACTTCGTCATGGCCCTGCAAAAATACTACGACGGCGAATTCGACGCGGCGACCATCGCCCGATTGTGAGCGACAGATACATGAAACAGACACCCGTTCTTTCAGCCAACGTCGACACCATCGCCACCTCGGTATTGACCGTGCCGACGAAGGGCGAAGGCTTCATCGATATCACGGCGGAGGTCGCGCGATTTCTGCAGCAGAGCGGCGGTGCGACGGGAGCCGTGAGCCTGTTCATCCGTCACACGTCCGCGTCACTCACCATTCAGGAGAATGCCGATCCCGATGTGCTGGCGGATCTGATGACGTTATTGCGGCGGCTTGCGCCCGCCGACGGCGGCTGGCGTCACACCATCGAAGGTCCGGACGACATGCCGGCGCACATCAAGGCCATGCTGACGTGCAGCAACCTGCAGATCCCGGTTCTCGACGGCGCGCTGGCGCTCGGCACCTGGCAGGCGATCTATCTGATCGAGCACCGGACCCGGCCGCACAGCCGTGAGGTGGTGATGCAGTTTATGGGAAGCGGGGCCTAACAAGGCAGAGCGGAGCACGCTCCCTCGCCCCGCTTGCGGGGAGAAAATGCGGGGTCTCACCATATCCCGCTTGGCTATCTGAACTAGCTCGCCGCGCTTGCGGCTTTGCCCTCAGTCTTTTTCTTCTTCGGCTTCGGCAGCGTCGCCTCGGTGCCGATGATCTCGCTCCGCGCAAGATCGGCGATCTCGGCCTCGCTGAGGCCGAGCACCTCGCGCAATACCTCCTGATTATGCTGGCCGAGCGTCGGCGCGACATTCACAATCGGATAGGGCAACTCGCTGTCGCCCTCGCGATAGGCCACCGACGGCAACAGATGCGGGCCCATGAAGGGCCGGTCGCTCGGCTGCCAGTGTCCGGTCTTCAGCAAATGCGGATCGGCCGCGAGATCCTGCGGCAGCTTGGCGATGCCTGCGGGCACGCCGGCCTTCTGCAATGTCACCATCGCAATGTCGGGACGCACATCGGCGAGCCAGTGCCGGATCGCGACCTCGATGGAATCTTCATGCCTGCGCCGGCCTTCAGCGGTTGCGAATTCGGGATTGGCCGCTAGATCCGCCCGCCGCATCACGCCGCACAGCGCGCGCCACTCGTCGTCGCTTCGCACAGACAGCGTGAGCCACTGATCGATGCCGAGGGTGGGGAAGCATCCGTTCGGCACATGTTGCGGATGGCGGTTGCCGATCCGCGGACTGGTTGCGCCCAGGGCGGACTGTTCGAGAATCGACGGCGCCACCATCGGCAGCATGCATTCCACCTGGCTGAGATCGATGTGCTGGCCTTCGCCGGTGCTCCGCTGATGCATGAAGCCGAGCAGCAGCGCGGCGGCGGCATTCAGGCCGCCGATCGGATCGCCGATCGCCGCATGCAGCATGACCGGCGGATCGTCCGGGCCGCCGGTGACCGACGGCAAACCCGACGCCTGTTCGAGCGTCGAGCCATAGGCGCGCGCACCGCTCCATTTTCCCGTCATGCCGAAGGCGGGCATGGTGACCACAACGAGACGCGGATTGATCTTGAGAATGTCGTCGACGCCGAGGCCGAGGCGCGGCATCACGTCGGCGGCGTAATTGTCGATCACCGCGTCGGCGTCCTTCATCAGGCGCTTGAGCAGCGAGAGGCCGGCTTCGGTGGTCAGGTCCAGCGTGATGCCGCGCTTGTTGCGGTTGTTCATCTGGAACCAGTAGGTCTTCTCGTAGGTCCGTTCCTCATGATAGGGCGGCCGCGTGTCGGTGCCGCGGAACCAGTCGGGATACTGGCACGACTCCACCTTAATAATGTCCGCGCCGAGATCGCCCATCTGGCGCGTTGCGGTCGGCCCGGCCCAGCCCATGGTGAGATCGATGATGCGCAGGCCCTTCAACGGCAACGCGTCTGTCGCAGTCGCCGCGCGCGTGGCGCTGCGTTGATGTGCGGGCAGGGCGGCCTTGTCGTCCGCGCCGGCCAGCGGCGCGCGTCCGTTTGGCTTTGGCTTTGAGCGCGTCAGATATTGCGGCAGCACCGGGCCTTCAAATGACGCCGTACCGATTTTCACCGGCCCGAACGCGCCGCGCACGCGATGCACGTCCTGCTCGAGCAGTTCCTTCATGTCCGGCACGACGGCGAGCGGAAGCCGCAGCTCGATGCCCATCTCGAACCATTCCAGCGCGGTTTTCTTCAGCAGAGCCGGCGTGATGATCGCCTTCAATTCGTCCGCATGGTTGAAGCGGCCGATGGTCGCCGAATATTTCGGATCGGCGCCGAGTTCGGGCATATCGAGCATGGTGCAGAACGCTGACCATTGCGCGGGCGTAACCACGGTGACGCCGAGCCAGCCATGCCTGGTGACAAAGTTGCCGGACGGATAACCACGGCCGAACCGGTTGATACCGGGGCGCGGGCGCGTGAAACCGGATTCCAGCGCGAGTCCGGTGTCGAACTCGCTGATATGCAGCATGGCCTCCAGATTGTTGACGGCGAAGCGGCGCGCGCCGTGCGCATGTCCGTAGAGTCCGGCAAGACTCGGAATGAACGCGGTCAGTCCGCCGACCACGCCGATCTGTCCGTCGCGCGGCAACACCGGCGGTCCCTCGACCGGACCGACCAGCTTCACCAGTCCGGCGAGGCTGCGGCATACCGAGTCGGTCGCGAGATAGTTGCGATACGGTCCGTGTTCGCCGAACCACGACATCGCGGTGATGGCGAGGCCGGGATCGGCCTTGCGCAAACGCTCGTGCGAAATCTGCGAGGCTGCGATGTCGTCGGGATGGCGCGCATCGAGCAGCAGATCGGAGTTCGCGAGCAGTTCGAGAATCCGGTTTGCGCCCGCCGGCGTTTCAGGATCGGCGGTGATGCTCTTCTTGTTGGTGTTCAGCCACGCGAAGTTGAGGCTCTCGCGCTTGCCTTCGCCCGCATCCGCAAGCGGCGGAATGCGGCGGCCGGGATCGCCGCCCTGCGGCTCGATCTTGATGACCTCTGCGCCGAAATCCGCGAACAGCTTGCCGCAATAGCCGAGCGTATCGCCCGATCCGAGTTCAACGACGCACAACCCTGTCAGCGGCAAGTTCGGCATATCCACCCCGGTCTATTTGCGGCGCACAACAATCGCGCGTACTTGTTTTCCGGAGTCTTAGCAACTGCCGCCGCGTTCGGCAAAGCCAACAGCCATGTTCTGTTCAATGAGACGGTGTCGCATTTTGCAGACGTGGCGGCGCCTTGTTGAGTGCAGTCGCCATCGCGCTGATCAACGGCTTCATGAAGAACGAATCGTTGGCGGGATAGATGTCGGTGTGCAGGCCGTTGGCCTTCAGCTCGTCGGACACGACGGGACCAACCGAGGCCACCGGCGTCTGCTTGAGGCCGGCGCGCAACTGGTCTTCACAATTGTGCGCGCGCGCCACATCGATCAAACGCCGCACCTGACCTGAACTGGTCAGCGCAATCGCATCGACGCGGCGCTGCGCCATTTCGCCGATAGCCGCGACGATGTTGGTGTCCGCTGCCTGGCCGTCGTAGATGTAGGGCAGCACGGGTTCGACAGTTGCGCCGTATGAGGTGATCGCCGCGATCAGCTTGCCATGATCCTTGTCGGGATAAAGCTGCAATCCGACGCGGTGGCCTTTCAGGTTCTCTTGAGCCAGCATGGCGGCGACGCCTTCCGATGTCGGCGTCTCGGTCTGCACATTCGCTTCGAGACCGATCTCGCGCAGCGCCCGCACCGGCTTCGGGCCGCGGGCATATCTCTTCGCCTTGGCAAGGGCTGCGACGAAATCCTGATCGACGCCGATGCGCTGCGCGACCTTCATCATGCGGCGAAGGCCTTCGCCGGTCATCAGCACCAGATCGTCGAACGGCTTTGCGATGAACAGCCTGATCCAGGCCTCGATCGGGGCAGGGTCCGGCGCGTCGTGAATGGTGAACATCGGACATTGCAGCACGTTGGCGCCCTGTTCCTGCAGCAGCCGTGAAAACTGCGCTTCCTCGCGCGTTTCCAGAATCAGGATGCGATAACCTTCAAGCCTGCCAGCCATCGATGTCTTTCACGGAGAATGTCTTACGCCGCCACAGTGGAACGCCTCGCGGTAATTTACGCCCTCAACCCATCGGCTGAAAGCCTGTTTTGCAGTCTCTCTTCGTCATTGCGAGCGAAGCGAAGCAATCCAGAGATTCAGGCGTCGCAAGGGAAGGCTGGATTGCTTCGCCGCTGCGCTCCTCGCAATGACGGTGCAGGTCTCCGAGCGATTGGCTAACGGAAGGAGTGATGTTACAGGAGGGTTCCGCCCGCCACCTGTCGTCCAAAATCTGAAAAAGTCCTCATGTCCTCACAGCAATTCGTCCTGACCCTGTCCTGTCCGGACCGCCCCGGCATCGTGTCGGCGGTCTCCACCTTCCTGTTCGCCAACGGGCAGAACATTCTCGACGCGCAGCAATACAGCGATATCGAGACCGGCAGGTTCTTCATGCGGGTGATGTTCGGTTCGCCCGCCGCACCGGTGGACCTGCCCACGCTTGAGGCCGGATTTGGCGTGATGGCAAAGCCGTTCGACATGGTCTGGCAGTTGCGCGACCGTTCTGTGCACCAGCGCGTGCTGCTGATGGTGTCGAAGTTCGATCACTGTCTCGCCGACATTCTTTATCGCTGCCGGCGCGGTGAGTTGCCGATGACCCCGACCGCTATCGTTTCCAATCATCCGCTGGAAACCTACGCCGGGATCGATTTCGCAGGCATCCCGTTTCACCATCTGCCGGTGACGCGCACCACCAAGGACGAGCAGGAAGCGGCGGTCTGGAAAATCATTCAGGACACCAAAACAAATCTGGTGGTGCTGGCGCGTTACATGCAGGTGCTGTCGGAGGATTTCGCCGGCAAGCTCTCGGGGCGCTGCATCAACATCCACCACTCGTTCCTGCCGGGCTTCAAGGGCGCCAAGCCCTATCACCAGGCGCATGAGCGCGGCGTCAAGCTGATCGGCGCGACCGCGCATTACGTCACCAGCGATCTCGACGAAGGCCCGATCATCGAGCAGGATATCGAGCGCATCAGCCATCGCGATGCGCCGGAAGACCTCGTGCGCAAGGGCGCGGACATCGAGCGGCGGGTGCTCGCCCGCGCGATGCGCTATCACCTTGAGGACCGCGTGATCCTCAACGGGCGCAAGACGGTGGTGTTCACCGACTAACTCAGTGCAGCGGGGACTGCTCCTGCTCCATGACGGCGGCCAGCCGTTCGAAACCGCTCCCGGTCCCGGATGCCCGCGCGTCGATCCCGGCATCGGCGTCGAGCACGGCGGCCTGCTCGGTGAATGTCATTCTGGTTTGCGCGCCGTCTGCGGTGAACACAACCGTCGCCAGCGACGCCGACAGCCGCCGCGCGCCGAGGGTCATCTCATAGGCGTAGATGATCCGTTCGCCCGGCACGATGTCGAAGTAGTGCGCGCGGAATCCCCGCATCTCGCCCTCGGCTGTGCGCCATCGGGCCGCTTCCGACCCGCCGATCCGGAAACCGAAGCTGTCTTCGAGCACGGTCCAGTCCGGATGACACGACGTCCATTTGCGCTTGAGATCGAATTCCGACCAGAACCGGAAGGCATGCGGCGGACGTCCCGGCAGCATGCGTTCGACGACGAAGGTGGCGTGGTCCACGGAATTGCTTTTCATCTGCTGTCCTCGGGAAATTCGGCCATCGCCTGCGCCAGCCGGTCGAAAGCCTGAGTCATGGCGGTCTCGCGCTGCTTCACCCACTTGCTGGCCGGTGGAGGGCAATAGATAGTTTCCGCAAGTGGAAACTTTCCATTCGCGGCGTCTGCGGCTACGCCGCGGTCAGATGCCGCTCGATGTCCCCGACCGGATGGCCGGTGAGGTCCTTGTCGATCTCGGCGATGACGCGGTCCTTCACGCTTGAATTGATGACGCGCCGCAATTCCGCCAGCGTGCGCGGCGGCGCGACGATCACGAAGCCCGGAATGTCGCGGTCGCGCGCCAGGTTTTCCAGCGCGTCCGCAATGGTGCGTGCAAACCGCTGCTCTCCGATCTCTTGCCAGTCGGTCTGCTCCATGGCGCTGCGCCGCGCGCCGACACTCGCGAACGAGCGGCCGGGCTGGTCGGACCCCTGTTCGCGCGTCGGCGGATTGGCGTTCAGCAGAACCTGCTCGGTCTTCAGGCGGGGTGCGATCTGGGTGCCTTCGTTGCGCAGGAAAAGCGCTTTGCGCCCGTCGCCGACAATGACGCAGGCGTTGTGGGGAATGCGAAAGAATTCGGTCTTGGTCATGAGAAACAGCCTCCCGCGCTTGCATTGACCAACCGCCCCGGCAGGATTTCGTTCCGGTCGCATGCATACCCCCGATCGGTATCATGGGACGACCGGCCGTAATGCATAAAAGTTGCTCGGTCTTGCTGACGGGATTGTGGTAGTGAGCGCGCCAAGATGGCGGACGGGCCCGATCCGGAGAACATGATGCAGAAATCGAAGCCGCCGTTTCGCGCTGACCATGTCGGCAGCCTGTTGCGGCCGCAGCGGATCAAGGATGCGCGGGCGCGGTTGGCCAAGGGCGAGATCACGGCTGCCGAACTGCTGCGCGTCGAGTCGCTCGAAATCGGCAAAATCGTCCAGAAGCAGAAGCAAAACGGATTGATGCTCGCGACCGACGGGGAGTTTCGCCGTTCGTGGTGGCATTTCGATTTTCTGAAACATCTCGGCGGCTGCGAACTTCACAAGACCGGCGGCATCCAGTTCAACGGAATGATGACACGCGGCGAGAGCATCCGCGTCACCGGCAAGCTGGATTTCCCGGGCAGCCATCCGATGATCGAGCATTTCAAGCTGCTCAAGGACAAATGCGATCTCGCCGGCATTCTGCCCAAGATGACGATCCCTTCGCCGTCGCTGTTGCACTATCGGGGCGGCCGCAGCGCGATCTCGCAGCAGGTCTATCCGGACATGGATGACTTCTTCATCGACCTGGCAAAAACATATCGCAAGGCCGTGCAGGCGTTCTACGACGCCGGCTGCCGCTACCTGCAGTTCGATGACACCGTGTGGGCCTATCTCTGCTCCGAGGACCAGCGGGCGAAGCTGCGCGGGCGAGGTGAGGACCCCGACGCTCTCCCGGCGGTCTATGCCCGCGTCATCAACTACGCGATTGCCGAGCGCCCCGCCGACATGATCATCACCACGCATGTCTGCCGCGGCAATTTCCGTTCGGCCTGGATTTCATCCGGCGGGTACGAGCCGGTGGCGGAGATCCTGCTGTCGCGGGTCAATTACGACGGCTATTTCCTCGAATACGATTCCGACCGCGCGGGCGGTTTCGAGCCGCTGCGATTCCTGCCCAAGGGCAACAAGACCGTCGTGCTCGGGCTCATCACGTCCAAGACAGGCGTGCTTGAGAAGAAGGACGACATCAGGCAGCGCGTGATGGAAGCGGCGAAGTTCGTTTCGCTGGATCAGCTTGCGCTGTCGCCGCAATGCGGCTTCGCCTCGACTGAGGAAGGCAACATCCTCACCGAGGACGAGCAATGGGCAAAACTTCGCCTCACCGTCGATGTCGCGAGCGAGGTGTGGGGCAGGTAGCCCGCGCGAATGACGTGGGTCATTCGTGAATTTCAATCCCTCAGTGCCCGCTCAGCACCAGCGTCTTGACCGGAAGCACCAATGCCTGAATGCGCAACAGCATCGCATGGACGAGGCCGACAGTGTCGACCGCGTGCAGCCAGATGCGCTTTCCCGTGCTGGTGCCCTTGGCGTCGAGCAGCTCGTGGTTGCTGGTGTAGGCGTTGGCAATGCAACTGCTGCCGGGTGTCACGCCATCAAGGCCGCCTTTGAAAATGGGCTGCATGAAGACGAGGATCGTCCCCGGCTGTTGCACCTGCTGCGCTTCGAGCAGTTGCTCACCGCCGCGGAACTGGCCGGCGGCGATGTAATTCTGCACGCCGGTGACGACCATCGGGATGATGACCCATGGTTTTGAAACACAGGTCACCTCTGCGACCATGCCGACCTTCATGACCTGCGCTTCGATCTGGCCGAATCCTGCCGAGAGCGTGTGTTGTCCCGCGCCCTCCGGAATCAGAATGCCGGCGGACCGGATCATCGGATTGACGAGGTCACCAGGTCGCAATGAGAACTGTTCAACGCGCCCGTCCACGCCGGCGCGGATGAAGGTTTTGTCGAGATCCACCTGCGCCTGGGCAAGGGTGGCTTCCGCGCTGTCCCGCTCTGCCGGCAACAGCGTTGTGGTGCGGATCACTGCGGATTGTTTCGCGGCCGATACGGCATCGAGCGTGCCTTGCCGTCCCGTCACCACCACTTCGAGTTTTTCGATGTCCCGCTGCGGGACGATGCCGGGATTGCGCCTCTGCAACTCGCGCTTGACGTCGAGTTCATCGGAGGCCTGCTGCAGCGAACTCTTCGCTTCCTGAATCTGGGCGTCGGCTTTCACGACTTCCGACTGAGCCGCGATCATGGCGGCATCGACTTCCGCGATCTTGCGCTGTGCTGTTTTTACAGCTGCGTCCTGTTTTGAACTGTCCAGTCTGAAGATGACGTCCCCCTTTTTGACGGGACCGCTGAAATCAGCGTTGACCTCCGCGACGCGCCCGATTGTCTCCGGAACGAGCGGGATCGTGCGGTAAAACAGGGTCACATTCGTGGTGGACGGATGAAAATAGAAGATCACTGTGATGAGCGCGACGGTCAGCATCAGGCACGCCGTGATGCCCCATCGCAGTTCATACCAGACAGAGAACAGCGTGATCTCTTTGCCGATCCGCTTGCCCTGGACATAGCGGCGATAGAGATAATCCGGAAGGATCGTCAGAAGGGAGCAGAGCATCAGTTCAAGCATGATGCGACTCCACACTCTTGACGCCTGCGTCCCTGGCTTTGCCGGGTGCGTTCGCCGCAGCGGTGTGAGCCGTCACCTCGGCCGGTGGCTCGGAGGGATCGGGGGTCGGCGGAATGCCGGCCATTTTCTGGACGGAGCCGGCGATGCTGCGCAGCGGCGTGCTGAAGTCAGGCAGATCGACCAGGGCAAGCAGCAGTCCGGCGACCCAGAATGCTTGGATATGCGTGAACAGCGCGAGCAGGCAAAGGACTGCGACGATCTCGAACTGAAGCTTCTGCGATTTGTGTGCCATCTGCTCGGGCAGGGCGTGAAGCCTCAGGTAGATGTTGCCGACGAACAGAACGGAAAGAAGCAGGATGAGCCCGACGACCACCATGAGAACGTCGGTGTCACCCGGTGCGGTGATAAAGCCCGGGAGATGGTGCGGCGCGGCTGGATGTAGCGACTCGCTCAAAGGCAACCTCCCGGAAGCATGTTGTCAAAAACAAAGTGCCAAAACAGAAACGGCGTTGCCGAGAGTTCCATCCTTGCACAGGGATGGAACTTGGCAAGGGCAAAGTGGCCGATGTTGATCTGAGTCATGGTCGAGGAAAGATTGGCGTTGCCATCCCACCGAGCGAAGTTTGTTCATCTTCACCGGGTGGGCATTAATGATGTGTTGTCGCGCGTGACATTCCCGGCATGGGCCGGGCGCCCGATTGCCGTCACCATCCCGCCTTTTGCGCTGGAGTCCGCCGCCCTTTCGCCTCTTGGCTGCGGCACCCCTCAGTGCTGCGTTTCAGATGACCCGGAAACATTGAGAGCTTCCGCGACGTGGCGCAGTTTCTCTGGATTGCGGGTAATATAGATCTCGGTGATCTTTCCATCCTCAATGGCGAAGGCCGTGGTCTGAAAGACATCATCGCGCTCATAGCTGACATAGCCCGGCAAGCCGTCGATCTGTATCGGCCGGAAAAATCCATCCCGCTTGATGCCCAGCTTTCGCGAGAGGCCTTCATAAAGGCGAAGCACGCGCTCCAGCCCGGCAATGGGATTGAGGAAGGCGTGCACTTTGCCGCCGCCATCGGACCGCACCACCACGTTCTGAGCGAGGATCGCGCGCAGCGCATTGGCGTCGCCGCTGCGTGTGGCGACGAAAAAGGCTTCGGCGATGCGGCTGCCTTCGTCGCGCGCAACGGGAAAGCGCGGACGCGAGTCCTGAACATGCTTGCGTGCCCGCGCAGCCAGTTGCCGGACGGCGGCGGGCTCGCGTTCGACGGTCACTGCCACTTCATCGAGGGGGACGCCGAACACGTCGTGCAGCAGAAACGCGGCGCGCTCCAGCGGCGACAACCGTTCCAGCGCAAGCATCAGGGTCAGGGTCAGATCGTCCTGATCCATTTCGTCCGGCTCCTCGATGATCGGCTCCGGCAGCCACGATCCGACATAGGTTTCGCGGCGCGAGCGGGCGGATTTCATGACGTCGAGGCAAAGCCGCGTCACGATGCGCGACAGGAATGCAGCCGGAGTTTCCACCGTTGCGCGATCGGCCTGCTGCCAGCGCAGCCAGGCATCCCCTGCACCACGTCCTCGGCCTCCGCGACAGAGCCGAGCATGCGGTAGGCGAGACGCACCAGCCGGGGCCGGTGCGTCTCGAACATTTGCGTGCCGTCGTCAGGCCGCGGCATGAGCCCTGTCCTTCGCCTCATCCACCGGATGAAGAACGCGGAAACCCACCTGCAAACGATTCCAGACGTTGATGGAGCCGATCAGCATGGTCAGGTTCACCTGTTCGTTCTCGGTGAATTCGCCCTTGAGCAGTTCGTAATCCCGGTTCGGTGCGCCTGTCGCCGCCAGCAGCGTCAAGGCTTCCGTCCAGGCAAGTGCGGCTCTTTCCCGGTCACTGTAAAGAGGAGACTCTCGCCATGCGGTCAGCATGTAGATTCTCATTTCGGTTTCGCCGTGGGCGCGCAAATCGGTCGTGTGCATATGGATGCAGAACGCACAGCCGTTGACCTGCGAGGCGCGCAGCTTCACCAGTTCGATGAGGTTGTATTCGAGGCCACTGTTCTTGATGGCGGCTTCGAGCGCCGTCATGGCCTTGATAGCATCGGGGACCAACTTGTAGGGGGCATCCAATCGGGGGATCATCATCGTCTCCATTTGAGGTAGGTTCATTTCAATTCTCGGCTGATTTTTATTTGATGTCGGTCGTGAGTACCTTCTCGTCGGTATCGACAACGAACACCGCGAGCAGGCTCGCCGGCTCGGTATCGCTGGCGTTGGCGCTGACGGCGTGACGATCGCCCGGCATCTCGGCGAAATTCTCGCCGGCGCGGTAGGTCTTCTCCGGTCCGTCGTTCACCTTGCTGCGGATCGCGCCCTTCAGGATGGTTGCATAGATGAAGGCGGAGTCCGGATGCGTGTGCGCGGGCGACGAACCGCCGGGCTGATATTCGACCAGAACGCCTTTCAGGCTCTTGCCTTTCGCGTTCGGAAGCACGTGATCGAAAACCACGGTGACCTTTGCATTGTTGTTGGCTGCATCGTTACCGGAGGCTCCGCCGACAAGCAGAAGGCCGATGGCGGCGGAGCAGAGAAGTGCTTTGAACATTTTGATCTCCTGTTGGGCTAGCGAGCCGGTTATGCAGCCGCGGTGGTCTGATCGCGGCGCAGCCATTCGTCGAATGTGATGGTGCCGAGACGGGCGCCTGTGTCCGGCGTCAGCGAGCGATCGTTGAGCTTGATGCCGAAGTAGCGCGCGTCGGGATCGGTGATCACGTCCTTCCGGTCGTTCTTCGCACTCAGGTATTTCCGGATAAGCTGATCCATCTGGAAAGATTCCGGTCCGGCAACCTCGACCATGCCCTGCGCGGGGGCGAGGGCTGCATCCGCGACAGCGGCGGCGACATCATCGGCCGCCATCGGCTGGAATTTCGCAGGAGAGACACGGACGGTTTGTCCCTGCGTCGCTTCCTGCGCGATGCCGCCGACGAATTCAAAAAACTGCGTGGCGCGGACGATGGTGTAGGGCACGCCTGAATTTTCGACGGCGCGTTCCTGCGCCAGCTTGGCGCCGAAGTAGCCGAACTCGAGCAGACGCTCGGTGCCGACCACGGACAGCGCGACATGAAGCTTTACGCCGGCGGCTTTTTCCGCCGCGAAAATATTGCGGCCCGCCGCTTCAAAGAAGGCCAGCGCTGCCGCACTTTCGAACGACGGCGAGTTCGCCACGTCGACGACAACATCTGTGCCTGTGAACGCTTCCTTCAGTCCCTCTCCGGTGACGGTGTTGACGCCTGTCGATGGCGACGCCGCCAGAACCTCATGGCCGCGCTGGCGCAACTGGGTGACGACACGCGATCCGATCAGGCCGGAGCCTCCGATAACGACAATCTTCATGATGGCCTCCTGTGAGGGCCGCGATTTGCGGCGGTTGATAACGGAAGTGCATGAAAGTCCTTGAGTTTCGGCGGGTTTCCCGCCGTTGCCTTCAAGTTCTTTCTGCACCTTCGCCATCAAGACGAGGCAGGAGGGGGCGGATGTGACATCGTTCGAAAGATTTTTTTGGAGGGGCGGTGCCAGTCGATACGCCTCAGTCTTCGACGGTCCTGAAATTGAGTGAGGCGAAGACAACTTCGCCATTGTTCCGTGCGCTTTGGAGCCGTTAGATTTTGCTTGCGGCGCATATGCGCCGTGCGTTGCCCGATGCTCGTTGGCCTTTCAGGGAGGTGATTGCCTTGACGCTCCATTCCAGATTGCGGATCGCCGGGACCCTGACGCTGACCGTCTTCGCCATCGCGGCGTCTCAGAGTGTCACGCGTCAGGCGGACGCGGCTGGCGGGGCCGGTATCTGTCGGCGCGATGCGGCAGAAGCGCTGACGGGCAAGAAACGTATCACCAATGCTCAAGCGAAGCGGATCACCGGGGCTTCCATCGTGCGCCAGATCAAGCCGGGCCAGCCTGTAACGATGGACTACCGCCAGGAGCGCGTGACGATCGAGACTGATCCGAAGACTGGCAGGATTATCCGCGCCTATTGCGGATAGGGTGCGCTATCGCTGTCTCCTGCGGCGATGTTCTAGTCCATCTTGCTGAGGCGCATCATTTCGAAGCCGCCGCCATCGAACAGCAGGAGTTTTCGCTGCGCCTGATCGATGCGCCACGTCCTGACTCTTTCCAGCGTGTTGTGGAATTTGCTTTCCTGTTTCATCACGGCGGGTGAGCACGCCATGCGCGTCGAGGCCATCGGCAGGAACTTGATCGTTGTGCCGTCGATCTTCGCTGAGCCTGCATAGCGGTTGCAGCCGCCCATGCCGTTGACGATGCCGTCGTCACGAATCTCCAGCGTGGTCTGCAGCCGGTCGATCACGCCGCCGCCGTCGATGTCCTCCGCCAGCCATTTGCCGGTCGGCGCGACGGGCGCTGCATGGGCGGTCCCTGCGAGCAGCAGCGCAAGAAGTGCGAGGATGTTGAATTGTGATGCTCTGGTCATGCTGAGATTTTGCTTCGGCGTTTCGGCTCCCGATAATGGATAGAGATTTGGGTGAAAACGCGGATACCGCGCAGAATTTTTGTCCCATCGAACGGCAGGGTGGCGAAGCCGCTGAATGGGCTACTGGGATTGTTGCCAGCGGCCGGAACTTCATGGTGGGCGGCGCGCCGCGTGCATACTGAATCTTAAAGCTGCGGTCCTATGCCTCAGGGCAGGAGGACTGATGGTCACGGTTCTGACAAGGCAACTTGTGTGCAGTCATCGCCGCGCATGGCGCGCGTGCATTGCGCTTGTCACGCTGGTCGTTCTGGCTGTCCTGATCGGCATCGGGGTCGCGAACCTCGGCACATTGCCGACGGCCGCCGCCAACGCGCCGAATGCAGGCGACATCGCACTTTACAAGCGCATTATCGCGGATGTGCAGGGCGGTGAATCCTATTATACGGCCGCCATTCGCGAGCTGCGGGAGAGCAACTATCCGCTTCGCCCCTTCGTTGTGGTGCGCCCGCCCGTTCTTGCTGTTGCGCTCGCGGCAATATCCGACGAGAACGTGTGTCGTGTGGTGCTCCGCGCGCTTGCAGCCGTCACGCTGCTGGCGTGGACGTGGCGTTTGCGCGCCTTCGCACCTGCGCCGCTGTGGTTTGCCTTTGCCGTCGTGGTGCTCGCCACCGGCATTGCTCCGGCCATCGTGCCTCAGGCCTATCCGCTGCATGAAGTCTGGGCTGGATTGCTGATCGCTTTGTCGCTCGCGCTGCGCAGGCCAAACGCATGGATCGTCGCCGTCATTCTTGGTGTCGCCGCTGCGATTGTTCGCGAACTGGCGGCAGCCTATCTGCTTGCGATGATGGTCATGGCATTGAAGGACGGTTATCGGAAGGAAGCGGCGGCATGGGCCGCTGGTCTTGCGATATTTGCCGCTGCGCTTGCCGTTCACGCGTTTGAAGTGAACTCGCTGGTGACGGCGGCCGATTCTTCGTCGCCGAGCTGGCTGCGTGTCGGCGGCTGGTCGTTCGTGCTGCAAACCATGCAATGGAATTTGCTGCTCGAAGCCGCGCCGCGCTGGGTCAGTGTGGTCCTGGTGCCGTTGGCGCTGGTGGGATTGACCGGGATGCGCGATGAACTTGGTCAGCGGGTGTCTCTGGTCGTGTTCGGCTATCTGGCTGCTTTCATCTTTGTCGGCCGTGACAACAATTCCTACTGGGGGTTGATGATCGCTCCTTTGTGGCCGCTGGGCCTCGTCGCCACATGGCCCGCGCTAGCCCGGTGTGTCGCCGATTTACGTGCGTACCTTGTCCCAAAGGAATCGCCGTCCAACGCGGCGTCTACGGGCTAGGTTTGGGCGGAAATAGCTCCGAGTCCTTAGGCAAACGAGCTGTGAGTCCGGGCAAAATAAGTCCCGTACGGGCATTTTATTTGTGGGCAGATAGTGGTAGGAAGCCGAACGCAAAATCGTTCTGCCCACAAATTCCAGCCCACCCGAACCCTGCCCACCGGTCTGATGAAAAACGACCAGCTCCTGGCCCAGATTTCCGAATACTGCCGACAGGCGGGAATGGCGGAATCGACGTTCGGCCGCCGCGCGGTGAACGACGGCAAGCTGGTGCACCGGCTGCGCGAGGGCAAGCGCATCACCGTCGATACGCTCGAGCGGATACAGGCCTTTCTCGGCGACGGCGTGCCGGTCGTGACCGTGCCGGAGCCGCCGATCGAGAAGCGCGATCCCACCGGAAACTTCCGTTTTTTCGAGAACCGCCAGAAGTACCTGCTGTTCGTCCACACCTGCTCGGAAAAGCGGGTGATCGCCGACCGGGTGGCGCTGGAGTTGGGGAGCATCCATCCGCGGCCGCCCGCATTGCGTGTTTTCGACGCAGGCGTGGGCGACGGGACGGTGCTGGCGCGGGTGATGCGCGCGATGCACAGCCGGTTCCCGAACATGCCGTTCTATATCGCAGGCAAGGAAATCAGCCTCGAGGACGTGCGGCTGACCCTGAACAAGGTGCCGGACCGGTTGTTCGAGCATCCGGCGACGGTCTTTGTCCTGACCAACATGAATTATGCCGAGGCCCCGTGGCTGGCGCCGAAATCGCCGACTGCCGCAGCCGGAATGATCTGGCGCGAGGTGGCGCTGCGTGGCTCGTCCTCAGGCGAATTCGAGACGCAAATCGCAGATTTGCAGCCGTTTCTGGAAGAGAACTGGCGCGCCGCTGTCAGCACGCGCTCGGGCATGCCGGTCTACGAGCGGCCGATCGCGCTTGTGATCTACCGCGAGGATCACCGGTTCCTGCTCGATGCCATGATTCCGCGGGCCGGCCGCGTCGAGGCCAATTTCGATCTGGTGATCGCCTCGCAGCCGTATCGCGCCAGATCGTCGCTGAATTTCCGCGCCAAGAAGATCGTTGCGCCGTTGGCCCGCGCGCTGCGCGCCGGCGGCCGGCTGATCGGGATTCACTCCTACGGCCGCGATCCCGGGATGGAGATTGTGCAGTCGGTCTGGCCGGGAGAAAATCCTTTCGCGGTCAGCCGCCATGAGCTACTCCGCGCCGTAAAATACGAGCTGGGATCGGCGGGACGCGATCTTAACTTTAATGCCTATGCGGATAACCGCTCGATCTTCCGATACGATATGGAAGCGTTGCCCAACGAGGTGACGGGTCCGATCGGGACTTCGACGGCCTTTGCAGCATGGAACGCGGCGGTGTATGTCGCTCAGGTCGAAGACGACCGCCTGGACGAAGTCACGCAAAGCGGACGTTATCTCGACGCCACCAGAGAGGTTCTGCGCAAGCACAACGGCCTCTGGTTCTACGATGAGTCTTACGTCATCTCACGGCGTCGAGATTGAAAAGATCCATAGTGTTTTCGAGCGAAGTGGACACCGGTTCGCGTCAGGAAAACACGTCACTAGAAGACGAACCTTGGTTCTCGACCAAGGTTCGAAAATTCAAACGGGCCGACCGCGGCCCATCTGGAAGGGATTGGTTGATGCGCGCGTCTTATCTGTTCACGAGTGAATCGGTTTCTGAAGGTCATCCGGACAAGGTTTGCGACCGGATTTCGGACGAGATCGTCGATCTGTTTTTCCGCGAAGGCCCGAAGGCCGGAATCGATCCGTGGGATATCCGCGCCGCGTGCGAAACGCTGGCGACGACCAACAAGGTCGTGATCGCGGGCGAGACGCGCGGACCTTCCACCGTCACCAACGATCACATCGAGCAGGTTGTCCGCAACGCGATCAAGGACATCGGCTACGAGCAGGACGGCTTCCACTGGAAGAACGCCGACATCGAAATCCTGCTGCATCCGCAGTCGGCCGACATCGCGCAGGGCGTCGATGCGAAGCAGCCGACCAATGCGGAAGAAGGCGCGGGCGACCAGGGCATCATGTTCGGTTACGCTACCAACGAGACGCCTGAACTGATGCCGGCGCCGATCCACTACGCGCACAAGATCCTGCGCCTGATCTCGGAAGCCCGTCACTCGGGCGTCGAGAAGGTGCTCGGCCCGGACTCCAAGAGCCAGGTCACCGTGCAGTACGAAAACGGCAAGCCGGTCGGCGTGCGCGAGATCGTCGTGTCGCATCAGCATCTCGTCGAGGACATGACCTCGAACCAGGTGCGCGAGCGCGTCGAGCCGTACGTGCGCAAGGCGCTGCCGGAAGGCTGGATCAACGGCAAGACCATCTGGCACATCAACCCGACCGGCAAGTTCTTCATCGGCGGTCCCGATGGTGACGCGGGTCTCACCGGCCGCAAGATCATCGTCGACACCTACGGTGGTGCTGCTCCGCACGGCGGCGGCGCGTTCTCCGGCAAGGATTCCACCAAGGTCGACCGCTCGGCGGCTTATGCGGCGCGCTACGTCGCCAAGAACGTCGTCGCGGCTGGTCTCGCCGACAGGTGCACGCTGCAGCTCGCTTATGCCATCGGCGTGGCGCGTCCGCTGTCGATCTACATCGACACCCACGGCACCGGCAAAGTCTCGGACGACAAGATCGAGAAGGCCGTCGCTGAATCGATGGACCTCACCCCGCGCGGTATCCGCAAGCACCTCGATCTCAACAAGCCGATCTACGCGCGCACCGCGGCTTACGGCCACTTCGGCCGCACCCCGGACGCCGACGGCGGCTTCTCGTGGGAAAAGACCGACCTCGCCGACGCGCTCAAGCGCGCGGTGTGAGTTCAGCACTAGGGCCGGAATAATCCCTCCCCCTTGTGGGGAGGGCAAAGGCGACCTTCGGTCGCCGTCACTTTGGAAGAACGCCGATGCTTTGCATCGGCTACGCAAGCGAAGCGGAGGCCGGGGTGGGGGTCTTTCGCCAATGACGATTAAGACCAACACCCCCACCCGACGCATCGTTCGCTGCGCTCTCGATGCGCCACCCTCCCCACAAGGGGGAGGGAGAGCAAAGCACACTCGAATTTGCGTGCAGCCCCGCGCAACCACGCCACTCATGAATCAGGATTACACACCATGACCACCGCCACCGCGAAAGCCCCCGCAGGCTTCACCGATTACATCGTCGCAGACATCGGCCTTGCCGATTTCGGCCGCAAGGAACTCTCGCTGGCCGAGACCGAAATGCCCGGCCTGATGGCGACGCGCGAAGAGTACGGCCCGAAGCAGCCGCTGAAGGGCGCGCGCATCGCCGGCTCGCTGCATATGACCATTCAGACCGGCGTGCTGATCGAGACGCTGAAGGCGCTCGGCGCCGACATCCGCTGGGTCTCCTGCAACATCTATTCGACGCAGGACCACGCCGCTGCCGCCATCGCAGCCGCCGGCATTCCGGTGTTCGCGATCAAGGGCGAGACGCTGAAGGATTACTGGGACTACACCGCCAAGCTGTTCGACTGGCACGGCGGCGGTCATCCGAACATGATCCTCGATGACGGCGGCGACGCCACCATGTACGTCCATCTCGGCCTGCGCGCGGAGAACGGCGACACTGCGTTTCTCGACAAGCCGGGCTCCGAGGAAGAAGAAGTGTTCTTCGCGCTGCTCAAGAAGCAGCTCAAGGAAAAGCCGAAGGGGTACTTCAAGGCAATCGCCGACAGCATCAAGGGCGTCTCGGAAGAGACCACCACGGGCGTGCATCGCCTGTACGACATGCAGAAGGCCGGCACGCTGCTGTGGCCAGCCATCAACGTCAACGACTCGGTGACCAAGTCGAAGTTCGACAACCTCTATGGCTGCCGTGAATCGCTGGTCGACGGCATCCGCCGCGGCACCGACGTCATGATGTCGGGCAAGGTCGCGATGGTCGCTGGCTTCGGCGACGTCGGCAAGGGCTCGGCGGCGTCGCTGCGTCAGGCCGGCTGCCGCGTGATGGTCTCCGAAGTCGATCCGATCTGCGCACTGCAGGCGGCGATGGAAGGCTATCAGGTCGTCACGATGGAAGACGCGGCACCTCAGGCCGACATCTTCGTCACCGCGACCGGCAACAAGGACATCATCACCATCGAGCACATGCGCGCGATGAAGGATCGCGCCATCGTCTGCAACATCGGTCACTTCGACAACGAGATCCAGATCGCCTCGCTGAAGAACCTGAAGTGGACCAACATCAAGCCGCAGGTCGATGAAATCGCGTTCCCGGACGGTCACCGCATCATCATGCTGTCGGAAGGCCGCCTCGTGAACCTCGGCAACGCGATGGGCCATCCGTCCTTCGTGATGTCGGCATCGTTCACCAACCAGACGCTGGCGCAGATCGAACTCTGGGCCAACAACAAGGACAGCAAGTACAAGAAGGAAGTCTACGTGCTGCCGAAGTCGCTCGACGAGAAGGTCGCGCGGCTCCACCTTGCCAAGATCGGTGTCAAGCTCACCGAGCTGCGCAAGGACCAGGCCGACTACATCGGCGTGAAGCAGGAAGGCCCTTACAAGGGCGATCACTACCGCTACTGAGCCTTTCTCTCAGGACAAAACACAAAAGCCCCGGAGCAATCCGGGGCTTTTTTGCGTTGAGACGGCGTATCGCGGCGCGCGCGAATCCCGCTAGGATACCCGCACAGTTCTGTCTCCATCGCCCACCCGCGCGAGGTTGTCGTGACCGCCAAACCAGACTCCTATCCGACGAATGTCTCGCTGCTCGGCGTGCCGATCGAAGTTGGCGCCTCGCAGAAGGGCGCACTGATGGGTCCGGCGGCGCTGCGCACGGCGGGCATCGCGCCGCTGCTGGAAAGCCTCGACTTCAAGGTGGAGGACCTCGGCGACATCTCGCCGCGCGATCTCACGTTCAGCGATGAAGCGCCGCCGCCGAATGCGAAGCATTACAGGGAGATCAAGGCCTGGACCCGTGAGACCAGCAAACGCGCTTACGCGATGGCGAAGTCCGGCGCGATTCCGGTTTTCCTCGGCGGCGATCATTCGCTGTCGATGGGCACGGTGAATGGCGTCGCGCGGCACTGGCACGAACAGGAGCGCGAGCTGTTCGTGCTCTGGCTCGACGCCCACGCCGACTACAACACGCCGGCAACAACGATCACCGGCAACATGCACGGCATGTCCGGCGCGTTCCTGTGCGGCGAGCCGGGACTGGACGATCTGTTGCCGCGCAATGAGCGATCCTCCATCGTGACGCGCCAGCTCGGCCTGTTCGGCCTGCGCTCGGTGGACAAGAAGGAGAAGGAGTTGCTCGCGCAGCGCGATGTCTGGATCGCCGACATGCGCCGGATCGACGAGTTCGGCGTCAGCGTGCTGATGCGCGAATTCATCGAGCGGGTGAGGGCGCGCAGCGGCGTCCTCCATGTCAGCCTCGATGTGGATTTTCTCGATCCGGTGTCCGCCCCCGGCGTCGGCACCACGGTGTCGGGCGGGGCGACCTATCGCGAGGCGCATCTCGTCATGGAGATGCTTCAGGATTCAGGTCTGGTGCGCTCGCTCGATCTGGTCGAGCTCAATCCGTTTCTGGACAACCGCGGCCTCACCGCGCGCACCGTGGTCGAATTGGTCGGCTCGCTGTTCGGCCAGCAGATCCATGACCGGCCAACGCCGAGTAATGCGGTGGTGTAGGGGGAACTCTCTAGTTCACCTTCGCGAGTTCATTGATCACGCGGCAATCTGTTACGCGGCCATTTTCGCATGCGTTTACCATGCGCGTCAGTTCGTCGCGTAAAGCAGCCAGACGACGCAGCCGGCTTTCGACGGCCACGAGTTGCGCAGTGGCAAGTTTGGATGCCGTCTTGCAGGATCGTTCGGGCTGCTCTTGCAATGCAAGAAGTGCGCGCACGGAACTGAGATCGAACCCAAGGTCGCGGGCATGTCGGATAAAGGCCAACCGCTGAACGTCCGCCTCAACATAAGATCTACGGCCATTCGCCGCGCGTTCAGCCTTCGGCAGAATGCCCATCCGTTCATAGTACCGGATGGTCTCGATATGAACGCCAGATCGCTTGGAAAGAGTGCCGATGGGCATCATGGGAAACACCTTGCTCCTGTAGTCACTACAGGATGTAGCCTCGGGGGACAATTTAGCAAGGAGTCGGAATATGACGACAGCAGAACTAGATGCGCCGGTTCGGTATCGGGTGACGGGCATGGATTGCTCGTCTTGCGCCGCGAAGATCGAGAGCACTGCGCGTGGCGTCCCAGGCGTGCAGGAAGTCAGGGTTTCCATTGCTTCACAGGAGATGACGCTACGCCTCGATGACTGGGCGGCTACGCTCCCAGAGGTGGAGCGCAAGATTACTGATCTCGGCTACAAGCTCGCCCGCTTACGCACTGACGATGATGACGACAAAGTTCCGGACCTTTCCCATGTTACGCCGGCCTATAAGCGAGCGCTCTGGATCGTGGTTCTTCTCAACGCTGGATACGGTGTTATCGAAATCGTCGGCGGATATATCGCAGGGTCGCAGGCTCTGAAGGCCGATGCGCTCGACTTTCTTGGCGACGGCATGATTTCGTTCTTGGGGTTGATTGCAGTGGGCTGGGGACTCGCGGCGCGCGCTAAGGCGGCGATGCTGCAAGGAATTTTTCTGGGCGTTCTGGGCGTGGGCGTGCTCGTGGCAACCGCCTATCGCGTACTAATCGTGCAGCAGCCGGAAGCGGAGTTAATGGGCATTCTTGGCCTGATCGCGCTTGCGGTGAACGTAGCGGCGGCGGTGGTTCTCCTTCCGCACCGGCATGGTGATGCCAATGTACGCGCGGTTTGGCTGTTCAGCCGAAATGATGCCATCGGGAATGTTGCGGTCGTCATCGCCGCGTTCCTCGTCGCGTGGACGCAGACCCGTTGGCCTGATCTGGTGGTCGCGGTCATCATTGCAGGTCTGTTCCTGCAATCGGCGTTCTCAATCGTTAAAGATGCACGCAACGACTTGAGCACCGTGCGCTCAGGGTAACGCTCGGTAGTTCACCTCCCCACACCCTGCATATACGCGCGGTCTTCCGCCGGCAGTCCGTCCAGCCACATCTGTTCGTCGCCGGGCTCGGGCAGCACGTGGCCGTACTCCGCCATCTGCCGGGCAGAGATTGCGATGACGGGAGAAGAGGGAGCGTGATCGTGCGACACCTCCGGTGTCGTCCCCGCGAAAGCGGGGACCCATACTCCCTGGACGATCGATGTTGTGGCCATAGTGGGCCAACTCTGTTCTTAGTCATCATCAAGGCCGGTGGTTATGGGTCCCCGCTTTCGCGGGGACGACGTGGAGAGATCACGACACCGCGTCGTAGATGCCCGCGATCTCCCTGGCGATGGCGGCTTTCTTCGCGGCATCGAGCAGGCCTGCGAGAGTGCTTGAACTGAATCTTCTTGGAGAAGATTAAGGATAACTCCGCACGTTAAGCTGGAAATGCCGCTGCATCGCCGAGCTATTTTCAGCTCCCAAGCCTCTGGCATTGCTGTGTTAAACGCCCGTGCCGCTGTGCGAACACAATTGAGTTGTTGCTTTAGGGCTTCGAGGTGCTACAAGCCGTGCATTCGATTTGCGGCACAGCTTTTGTTAAAGCGCCCTTTGGACCTTTTCGGTCCCCTCCGGCTCCTTACCCAAAGACATCGCTAGATTGGATTATGCTTCGCGCGACGTCGTGCGGAGTTGCGCATCTACGCGCCTGAAGGATTGTTTGTTATGACGACTGGTACTGTGAAGTGGTTCAACGGCCAAAAGGGCTTTGGTTTCATTCAGCCGAACGATGGCGGCACCGATGTGTTCGTTCACATCAGCGCTGTCGAGCGTGCTGGCCTGACCGGCCTCGCCGAAGGACAGAAGGTTTCGTACGAAGCCAAGGTTGACAAGATGCGCGGCAAGACCAGCGCAGAAAACCTGCAGCTTCTGTAAGGCCTGATCGCGACGACAGCCGGACACCGGTTGTCGCGCCAGCCTTCAATAGAAAAAGAGCCAGGCGCTGCCGCCACGGATGTAACGGCAGCAGCAGCCAGCTTTTCGCTCGTTTCACGGATGTACTGAAACGGACGTCACCAAGCCCCGTCAGAAATGATGGGGCTTTTTGCTGTCTGGCATGATCCCGAAAAGTGGGCACCGGTTTTCGGACCAGATCATGCCCAAATAAACCTGCCATGATCCCGAAAAGCATGCCCTCGGGCGCGACCCGAGGGTGGGCACCAGTTTTAAACAAGGTGCCGCGCGCACCGGTATCGCAAAATCGAGTTGCCATGCCGCCCTGCTTGCCGGTTAAATCCCGGTCAGGGAGACTGAAATGCTCGACAAGACCAAAGCAGAAAGCGACCACTTCGATGTGCTGATTGTCGGCGCGGGCCTGTCGGGCATCGGCGCGGGCTATCATCTGCAAAGGAATTGCCCCGGCAAGAGCTACGCGATCCTCGAAGGGCGCGAGAGCATCGGCGGCACCTGGGATCTGTTCCGCTATCCCGGCATCCGCTCCGACAGCGACATGTACACGCTGGGCTACTCGTTCAAGCCGTGGACCGAGCCGAAGGCGATCGCCGACGGCCCGCGCATTCTTAACTACGTGCGCGAGACCGCGCGCGACAACGGCATCGACAGCAAGATCCGTTTCAACCATCGCGTCAAAAGCGCGTCGTGGTCGTCGAAGGACGCGCGCTGGACGGTGGAGGTGGAGCGGGGGCCTGCCAAGGAAATCGCGCATCTCACCTGCAATTTCCTGTTCATGTGCAGCGGCTATTACTCCTACGAAGGTGGCTATTCGCCGGAGTTTCCGGGGGCCGATCAGTTCACCGGCCGCATCGTCCATCCGCAGAAGTGGACCACCGATATCGATTACGCCGGCAAGCGCGTGGTGGTGATCGGCTCGGGAGCCACCGCCGTGACGCTGGTGCCGGAAATGGCCAGGACCGCCGCGCATGTCACCATGCTGCAGCGCTCGCCGACCTACGTGGTGGCGCGGCCCGCCGAGGACGCGCTCGCCAACAAGCTGCGCGAGAAGCTGCCCGCCAAGCTCGCCTATCACCTGATCCGCTGGCGCAATGTGCTGTTCGGCATGTATTTCTTCCAGCTCTGCCGCCGCAAGCCGGAACGCGCAAAGCAGCTGATCCTCGGCGGCGTGCGTCATGCGCTCGGGCCGGACTACGACATCGGTACGCATTTCACGCCGCGCTACAATCCGTGGCAGCAGCGGCTGTGCCTGGTGCCGGACGGCGACCTGTTCAAGTCGATCAAGAACGGCCGCGCCTCGGTGGTCACCAACACCATCGACACCTTCACGCCAAACGGCATTCGTCTCAAGGACGGCAGCGAGCTTGAGGCCGATCTGATCGTCACCGCCACGGGGCTGAACCTGCAGGTGCTCGGCGGTATGCAGGTCAGCGTCGATGGCCGTGCGGTCGATTTCGCCAACACGCTGAACTACAAGGGCATGATGTATTCGGACGTGCCGAACCTCGCGTCGTCGTTCGGCTACACCAACGCCTCGTGGACGCTGAAATGCGATCTCACCTGCGAGTATGTCTGCCGCCTGATCAACTATATGGACAAGCGCGGCTACAAGCAGTGTACGCCGCGCAACACCGATCCCGAAGTGAAACAGGAGAACTGGCTCGATTTCACGTCGGGTTATGTGCAGCGCTCGGTGGCGAAGATGCCAAAGCAGGGCTCGAAGCGGCCATGGAAGCTTTACCAGAACTACGCGCTGGATATCGTCTCGCTGCGTCTCGGCAAGGTCGATGACGGCGTGATGGTGTATGAGTGACACGACGCGCTCCGTCATTCCGGGATGCGCCTTTGGCGCAGACCCGGAATCCATGTCCATCTCTTCCGCCGCTGGATTCCGGGTTCGCTCGCCGCGCTCGCGCCCCGGAATGACGAAACACTGGAGTTTGATGCAATGAAGTCTCTTCCCTTCGCGTTCGGCCTGTTGCTGATCGCGTCGCCGCTCCATGCGGACACGCAGGCGGTCACAGGCAAGGTCGTGGTCAAGCCCGTCATCTCCTCAACGGTGACGTCGAGCGGTCAGCCCATCGTGCTGCCGCAAAAGGACGCGCAGGTCATCGTCTCGACCTACGAGATTCCGGCGGGCGCGGTGCTGCCCAAGCACAAGCATCCGTTTCCGCGTTATGGCTACGTGCAGGCGGGCACAATTGAAGTCACCAACGTCGATACCGGCAAGACCGAGACCTTCAGGACCGGCGATTTCATTGTCGAGGCGGTCGATCAATGGCACCTCGGCACGAACAAGGGTCCCGAGCCGGTGAAGCTGCTGGTTATCGACATGGTCGAGAAGGGCCAGCCCAACACGGTGTTGCACAAGTAGACATTTGAATGAAACCTGACAGGCTGGTGAACCGGTTGCGCCGGGTTCGGCTTGGGTGCAACTTCTGGCAAGTTCATTTCAAGCGAGGCGAACCATGCGCTGGCTAAACACGGCTGTGATTATCGTTCTTGTCGCGGGAATCCTGATCTTCGCGTTTCAAAATCTTCAGAGCGTCACGGTGTCCTTCCTCGGCCTGCGGATCACCGCGCCGATGGCGGTGCATGCCTCGATCATCTATCTCGTCGGCATGGCGACGGGCGGCAGTTTGTGGGCATTGATGCGCTGGGCCCTGCGCGGGCCAAAAGAGCCCTAGCGTAATCTGCACGCGCCGGGGCGTTCACATGTGACGGCGGATGAACGCGCCGGCGTTGGCCAGCGCGCGGCGGCCGGGTTCGAGATGCGCGTTCCACAGCGGCCATGCGTGGATCATCTCCGGCCACACCTCCAGCGTGACGTCGACATCGGCGGCGCCCGCTGCCGCTGCAAAACGCACGGCGTCGTCGAGCAGCGTTTCGTGCGAGCCGACCTGTAGCAGTGTCGGCGGAAATCCGTGCAGATCGGAAAACAGCGGTGAGATGCGCGGATCGTTGCGCGCCATTCCGGCAGGCACGAAGGCGTCGGCGAGCTCGCCGAGATAGCCCTTGTGGATGATCGGATCGACGATGTCCTTGGTGACAAGCGACGCACCCGACATGGTGAGGTCGGTCCAGGGCGAGGCCAGCCACGCGCAGGTGGGATGCTCGCCTTGTTCGCGCAGTGTGTTGATCAGCACGGCGGTGAGGTTGCCGCCCGCGCTGTCGCCGCCGATGGCGATCTGCGATGGCAGATAGGCCTGCTTGCGCAAGTATCGCCACGCAGTCATCGCATCGTCCAGCGCTGCGGGAAACGGATGCTCCGGCGCGAGGCGATAGCCGACCGCGAGCGTCCGGATTTTCGCCGCGCGTCCGGCTTCGGTCACCATGCGGCGATGGCTGGTGATCGAGCCCGAGCAATAGCCGCCGCCATGAAAAAACATCAGCACGCGCGACGTATCGCTGCCGGGCGCCAGCGACCATTCACCGGGCACGCTGCCTAGGTCGGCGCTTGTAAGCGTGATGTCATCGGCGACCGGCCAGACCGAACCGATCTCGTCCAGCCGCTCGCGCCGCTGCGCCCAGCCGACCGGCCGGGCCTTCGCCGTCAGCAGCGCGCGGATCGCGTCGATTTCGGAGGAGGGCATGATGCTACTCCTGTTGCGTGGAGAACCTTACTTCTGTTCGAGCCGCCACACACCGTCCCAGTCATCGCCGGGCGGGGCCGATGTAAAGCCATCGAGACGCTTGACGAATGTCAGTGACGGGCCGTCATCGGGAACAGCGTCGAGCGCTGCGGCGAACGCGCGGCGTGCGTCGTCCCAGCGCCGGGCGCGATAGGCGGCAAGGCCGTCCGAGTAGTGATCCCGAAGCGCGATTTGAGCCGTCGTCAACGCGCCCTTGCGGCCCATGATCTCGAACACCGTTTGCGGCTGGGTCTGCCCCACCGTCACGATCCGGTCGATCTCGCGGACTTCAATGTCGGCTGCGGCACTTGCAACAGTCGCCTCGGACACCAGGATGCGGCTGCCATAGGCCTTGTTCGCGCCTTCCAGCCGCGATGCAAGGTTCACGGTGTCGCCCATCACGGTGTAGCTCATCATCAGTTCGGAGCCGATGCTGCCGACCAGCGCCTCCCCGGTGGCGATGCCGATGCGAACGTCGAACGGCGCCGGCAGATTGCGGACACCGAGCAGTTCGGGCAGTTCGGCGCGCAATTGCGGGACGATCTCGAGCATATCGAGCGCGGCGATACTCGCGAGCCGCGCCTGATCTTCGTCTGCGGTGAAGGGAGGTCCCCAATAGGCCATGATGGCGTCGCCGATATATTTGTCGATAATGCCTTCGTGCGCGCGTATCGGACCGGACATCGCCGAGAGATAACGGTTCATCACCTTGACCAGCCCTTGCGGCGTTGTTCCTCGGCTCGTGCCGCTGAATCCCTTCACGTCGCAGAACAGCACGGTCATGACGCGCCGCTGGCCTTCGGAGGCCAGCGCAGGCCGATCGATCAGTCCCTCGACCACGCGCGGATCAATGTACTTTCCGAATGTTTCGCGGATGCGCTCCTTGAGGCGTAACTGCTCGACCATGCTGTTGAACGCGGTGGTGAGCTGGCCGATTTCGTCCTGCGTGGTCACGACGAGCTTTTCCTCGAGATGGCCCGCTTCGACGGCCCGTGCGCCCTCCAGCAGTTTGCGGACAGGGCGCGTCATACCGGCGCTGACCAGCATGGAGAACACCAACCCCATGATGGCCGCCAGCGCTGTCAGCACCGCGGCAATGATGGTGACCTGGGATTGCTTTTGCCGGGTCCGGTCGGCCTCCGACCGCAGCAACGCAAACATGTCCGCACGGATGGAGTCGAGGCTCTGGTTGAGTTCGTTGCGCAGGGCATCGACGCGCGCGAGGCCGTCGTCGATCGCCTTGGTATCGCCGGTCTCAATCAGCGGCAGCATGCGCTCGATCTCGGTGTTGAGATGACGGCGCGAGACGTTGAGGGCGGTTTCAAGGCGCGTGTCGAGCCGGGCCAACGCGGTCGGATCGGCGAACGTGACGCCCTTCTGAATCAGGCCGTTGATCAGCGAACGTGCGGCCTGTGCTTCCTGCTCGACTTCAGCGCCCTTGGTCTCGAAGACGCTGCGGATCGCCGTCAGGCGCTCGCTGCCCGCCGGTGAGCGCATCTTTTCGATCACCATCCGGCGCAGCTCCAGCGCCCGTTCGACGGAGCGGATGTTCGCACGCGCCAGATTGCCGTAGGCCGGGATGTAACTGGTCGTCAGCTCTTCGAGGCGTGCGCTGACCTGCATCACCGACACCATGGACAGGATCGCGGTGACCGCCATCAGCACGATGAGCGTCACGGCAATGCCCATGATTTTTCGCCGGATCGACAGCCGGATCATCGCGATTCTCTCATTGAAGAACTTTATCGGGGATGAGGCCGTAGGGACATCCGGTAAAGCGTCGAAGTTGCGGCTTACCTACGCGTCTCCATTCTCTCGCTCATCCTTCAATATCTGCGGTAGGCACAAGTCAAAAATTCTCCAGTGCGCGCGGTCTGAAAGGAGCATTTGAACGAATTCGCAGGCAGTATCCAAGGGCGATCTTGACATTTATGTTGATAGGACTATATTCCTTCTCGTCCCGCCTCACCATTGAGGGGCGGCTCGCGATCGTCACGATACGCGGGGCGGGATGCGGTGGCCGCTTGCGGCGCTCGGTTCGTGGCTGTGAAAAGCACCGCGAACGACGACGGCGCAGCAGCGGACGGCCAAAGTCGCGTGGTCCCGG